>JAALOO010000643.1_pt1 | contig 29651 bp, 27 predicted proteins | sample 7257641 | NCBI WGS metagenome assembly JAALOO01 (sample SAMN14085613, study PRJNA598686) | mite metagenome | biome: ENVO:01001000; feature: ENVO:01001002; material: ENVO:01001226; isolation source: single female mite from University of Michigan culture on fish food culture... ...
CTCCCCCCCGTTTTTTTTATTTACGCTATTTACACCGCTACGTATATCGTCAATCACTGTCTTTCTGGTTGCCGGTTTGCTTACGTTTTGCTCACTCTCTTTCTCTCTTTCTCTCTCCACTTTCCGCTGGTCGTCATGGCAATGAGCTCGCCGATGACTCTCGGTGCAGCAGCTGCTGCTGGTGCTGTACAACACAACAGGAAAAAAGGCGGCAGCAGCAGCTGCTTACTCACTCACTCTGTTGTACAGTAAACAAAGAGAGAGAGAGAGAGAGGATTTTGTTCTCATCGCCACCACCACCATCATCAACAGCTGCAGCTCTGGCAGTGGTAAATGATTGAATCCCTGATTAAAGCACACATGAACTGTCACTTGAAGATGATGATGAGGGTGAGGGTGGTGATCATTGTTTATTAGAGAAAATGAAAACAAATGAAGCCAATTTAGAAATCGTACTCGTCTTTATTTATTTGATGTTAGAAAAAGATCATTCAAGAACAATTATTTACTTTCTGTAGTATCCGTAGTAGCCTCCGTAGGCGGGGTAGGCGTATCCTCCGTAACCATAACCGCCATAAACCGGCGCTCCGTAGTACCCTCCGTAGACGACGGGCGTGTGGGCGTAGTAGCCCCCACGATATCCGCCATACAGTGCTCGACCGCCAAAGGCGCTGCCCGCCAACAGGCCACCGCCCAGGAGGGCGCCACCGGCGAGGGCGGCACCGCCCAGCAGGGCGCCACCGACCAGGGCCTTGCCCAGAACGGCCTCAGCGAACTGCGGCGCCAGCAGGGCCAGGGTGACCAGGAGGGCGCAAAGGAAGGTGCGGGAGTTCATTGTTGGGTGATTTGGTGGTGGTGGTGATTTTGATGATGATTTGGTAGTTGTAGTTTGGCAAAGGATGATTTAACTGGTGATCTGGAAGACCGCTTATATACCCTTCTCATTTTTCAGGAGCACTACCTTTTGAGGGTACTACCACTGAAGGAAAGGAAAAAGCAGACTGGGAAAATTGAGATCGAAAAAGCTTGAAAGATTTCACGGCAGTGATAACAGAAGCGGTGGTGGTGCGTACAAAGAAAGTGCTTCATTCAGTTCGGCAGCACTGAAAGAAAAAAGTCAAAGTCGAAGTTGTCTGCACTGTGGCTTTGGATCTTCTTCAGCTGCTTCAACTTCTGCTTCAGCCTTAGCTTGAGCACGTGCTAGAGATGCCGGTGATAAGGGGGATGATGTGCGTCGGTGTCTTGCAGACTAATTAGCTGTGATCATTATACCTTTAACTAAACGGTCTCAAGACGTACCGAATCAGTTCAGGACACTGTGTACGCAAGCAGTACTGAAGACGAAGATGGTGCACTGATTCGATCAAACGCTTTTCAGCAAAGTGCAAACCAGTTACAAAGCCTAAGCAGCAAAAAGATCTTTCACAAACCTTTATTTTGAATAAAGAGGGCAGATAGAGAGCAAAGATCTAGCACTTGAGATAAAACGATGATGAGTTGAGCAGATCTTCTTTAGCACGGGTACCCATAACCGCCGCCACCGTAGTATCCGCCGGCGTACACGGGCGCCGCCGCATACCCGCCCCCGTAGTACCCACCAGCGTACACCGGCGTTCCATAGCCGTAGCCGTACGCCCGAGGATAGTACCCACCGCCATAGCCTCCGCCGCCGCCGTAGTACCCACGCCCGTAGAATCCACGGCCGTAGAAGCCGCTGGCGCCAGCCAGGCCGCCACCGATCAGGGCGCCACCGGCGAGGGCGCCGCCGGCGAGCAGGGCGCCACCGAGCAGGGCCTTGCCGCCAAAGGCCTCGCTCAGCGTCGTCATCGTCGCCAGGCTGGCGAAGAGGAGGATCACCTAAAAAATAATATAAAAAGAATTAGACAAAAATCAGAGCAACAACAAATCAAACACTTACAATACTGAACTTCATGGTGAAAAAAAACTACTAGAGTTTTGGTTAAAGCTTTTGCAGATCAAAGAAGGAGAGTGAAGTGAAGTGAGGTGAATAGAAAAGCATCGCCCGCGCATCAGGTCTATTTATACCGTCGAAAAAAGGTGTTCTACCTGTGCCTTTTTCCTTATCAAGACAGGTCCTTTTTTCCCACTGTTGTACCACTTGTTTCCCTTGCTATGCTAATTTTAGGCATGTCTTGTGAGGGTGAATAATTTTACCACTCGTTGACCTGGCGACACCGGTTTTATTTGCAAATATTTAAAGATGACACCGAAGAAATAGAACCCAGAAGGGTGAAGAAAAAGTAGAAGTTATCCATCACCACCACCACCTTCACCTTCGCTATACAATGTCTACAAGACTGTCCATTTTTCAGAAGCCTTACGGCTGCTAGAATATACGCGCGATTCTTATCCAGACAGTAGATCTCCTGATTGAAGGTGGTGGTAGTGGTAGTGGGCAAACCCAGCCAGTGAAAGATGGCAACGATTCTGATGGCTCATTGATAAAAGAACAGTGGGGTGAAAAAGATCCAAAGACAGAAAGAAAGAGTGGCAAAAAGTCACTTGGCACTGATTGATGGCCACTGATAGCAGACAGACAACAGAGAGAAAGTGAGTACGTCTGCTGACCTTGAACGACAAGCTTTAAAGACTGTTGATTTTAGCATAGTGATAATCAACTCCCTCGATCGTCTTTTCGATTTTCAAAGTAGTGAAAGTGAGAGCAAGAGATCGGTAGATCTATTTTTAGATTTGCCTCAGCTAACGAGCTGTTGCTGCTGAGCTAATTAAAATTAAAGTGGGAACAACGTGCGCGATCAATTCATTCAGCTGCGGCTGCAGTACTTTTAGTGCAGTGTATAACTGGTACAGAAAAATATATTATCATCAGTAGCAGCATTTCACTCCTGTTGCATAAGCTGCTGTTCAGTTCTGATTTTTGATGATGAGGAGGAGGGCACAGAAGAAGAAATGCAAACGAAGAAATGGAAATGAGATGAGAGGAGACAAATTGACGCAGACAAAAATCAGCAGTCAAAGTGAGAGAGTGAGATGAGAGTGAGATGAGAGTGAGATGAGTGAGCGAGAAGATGATAATCACCAAATCAAATCAAATCGAAAGTGAAAGAAAAGATGATCAAATATTTACTATTTTGTCTTACTTGGAAATGGTGAGGGAGATAGATAACTCATCTTCTCAAAGCTCCCTCTCTTGATGCTCTGGACGGCGGCTGTGGTGGTGGCTGTGGTTGTTGAACAACTCCCTTGGGCAACTCCTTCTTGGTGGTCTTGTTGTCACCACCACCTCCTCCCGTCACCACCTCCTGACTACTCCTCCGACTGTTGTCCTTGGAGCTCTTCTCCGAGGAGCCGCCACTTTTCGAATCACCACCCCCTCCTCCAACTCCATCCGGCACCACCATGGTGATGGGCGTCGAGGGGTCCAGGCCGATCGACTCCTCGATGGTCATCCTCGCCAGCTCAAAGGTACTGCTCAGCTTCAACTGCAGCACATTTATGCACATCGAGGTAAGGGCGAGGCCAAAGAGAAAGTAGATGAAGGCGCCAATGAGGACGTGCACGCCCGGCACCAGGTCGCCGAAGCCGATCGTCGACATGGAGATGAAGACGAAGTAGAAGGCGTTGAGGAGGCTCCACTTCTCCGAGGCCCAGAAGATGAAGGCGCCCAGCAGGAGGTAGACGAAGAGGATCGTCAGGGCGAGGGAGACCGGCAGGTCAAACTCCTCGTCAATGTCGTCAAAGTCGAGGATGACGGCGTCGGCGGGCATCGGCGTCTCCGGGGGCGTCGCCGTGGTGGTGGGCGTCGCCGGGGAGAAGGTCACCGCTGGAGCATGAGGTGCAGCTCTTCGAGCCGAGGTAGGAGTACCTCCTCCTCTTTTTGATCCTGCTTCAAGGTCTGAAGAGCCTCCTCCTTCCTCTTCGTCGGGCTTCGAGGGCCACATCGTCAGCTTCCCCGTGACGGGGTCGACGAAGAAGGGCGGCGGCCGCTGCATCTTCGCAAAGGCTTCGGCAATCGCCCCCTGAATCTTCGCCGTCCTCGTCGCCCGGCGCACCTGTCGAAAGGAGCGGTTGTAGTAGAGGCGGCGGATGTAGATGAGCATCAGCTTGATGAGCTTCGTGAAGATCTTTCCGAAGTCGGCGAGGACAATGAGGAGCAGGGGAATGCCCACAAAGGAGTACAGCATGACGGCCACCTTGCCGGCGTCCGTCTTTGGCGGCTTGTCGCCGTAGCCTGGGAAGGGTAAAAAAAGTTTTAATGAGGATTAGTTGTGAAAATTAGTGTACAAAACTCAAGCACTGTACAACAGTGCAGCTGAAAAAAACTGGCAATGATCTATTAACAGTACACAAACAATTTTTCAGTGTGTTTTCAGTGGAAATCGATTCCCTCTCTCTCTCTCTCTCTCTCTCTCTCTCTCTCTTTTCCTAGTGAAAATTGATGAACTTCAGCTCTTGCTCCTGCTCCACTTAGTCTAAATAAACTTCTGTCATCGGAGAAGTGTGTGTGTGTGTGCGCAGATTTTGCAGATGGCAAAGCAGCTTTTACTGCTTACATTTGACAAATTTCGCATTTGTACAAATAGAACACTATGAGTAGGCTAATGTCTGCCAGCTGCTGCTGCTGCTAGAACTGATCGAAACACTCCAAGATCGACACTGAAAATAGCTTCCACTAAAGAGAACGCTAACAAAAAGACTTCACACACTTACCAATGGTAGTGAAGACGGTCATGCTGAAGAAGACCGAGCCGAGGAAGGTCCACTCGTCGGTGGGGGCAAACTGCTCAATGCCGTGGAGGTCCAGCTTCAGCTGACACTGCCGCCTCACCGTCGCCTCGAAGTGGTTCAGCAGTTGGTTGACTTTTTTGTGGAAATTATGGTCAAGGGCGAGGGCAGGGAGGAGGGCGGCGTTGTCGGGCGGGAGCGGGTACTGCGACCGCAGGCGCCACATCTCAATCACCGTCGACTGGGTGATATTCGAGACGGGGTAGTGGAGTTCGCGGATGATCGCCTACAATTGGTAAGAAATTGGTTAGGGTTTTTGCAGGTTTGTTTTACATTTTTTTTAGTAAATAAACAACTCACATTCTGCTCGTCCTCAAAGTCGCCCTCGATCCGGTTAAAGATGGCCCCGCCGATGATCGCGTAGATGATCAGCGCCAGGAGGAGAAAGAGATGGGTGAACCAGCGCTCGCTGGCGCTCTTCAGCCAGACGAAGCAGCGCACCAGGCTGCTGTTGGTGTCCTCCAGCACGCCCCGGGCGATGCCTCGTCCTCGGCTGGGCCCGGCCACCAGCAGCCGAGTGGCGAACGTCCTCGGGTCCATGACGAACATTGAGGGGCCTCCTCCTTTTCCGGTGCCTCGGTTTGGAGCGGCGGCAAAGATCGGTGATCTGGCGGCGGCGGCGGACATTGGCGTACGCGAGTTGTAGGAGCGCATCTTGCGAAGTGGTGCCCCGAAGGCGGGCTGAGGGGAGGCTATGCTCGCTGTAGTTGGTCGTGGTTTTGGTGCCATGATGATCTTCTGATCTTTTGGCACTATTGATTGCTGCCGGTGATAATACGATTAGGCTGGCTGGTAATTTTGAGCTGCTGCTGCTGTTGCCGTACAAAAAAACTTCTCGGTGAACAAAAGGATCACCATCCAGCCAGCAGCAGCAGCAGATGTTGTTGTTGCACAAAGGAGAAAATAGCTGTGGATGAACAATGGGAGCAACACAATCCTTGGGATCTTCTTTCCTTTCTTTCTTTCTCGCTAATCGTTGACTAATGTGTGTTTGTACAGTGTTTTCTTGCTAAATTCTAGTTGAGCGGGTGAGCAGATGATGATGAGAATGATGAGGATAAATAAGATGCTAATGCTGAAGAATAAGTTGAAAACAATGCAGAAAGATGAGAGAATGCAAACAGAAGTGAAAAGTGGCAAATGATGATGATCATCATCTAAAGAGATGAAGAAGAGTATCTAAAATGTGTTTCTTCTTTTCTTCTTCTTCTTCTTCTTCAGTCAACTGTAAAGACGATGACGAGAGACCTCGACGACAAAACCGACGAGTGACATCGTTTTTGCGGTACTCAGAGAGAAAGAGAAACAGCCGCAACAGAAACTGCATGCCGTCGGTAATGGACGGTAATGAAAGAAGAAGAAGAAGAAAATGAAGATCTTACTACTGTGTACGGCAGAAGCAGTCGTACAAATTTTCTTCGTGCAAGTTGCACATCAGTTGCCATTTTCGCCGCAGCTGCCGAAGGCTCAGCTCAACCGGTTGCTCTACATTTCGGGTAGAGTTACCTAATTCCGGAGCTTCTGCTTAAGAACACCGCAGAAATGCGAGCTCCTCTTCAGTGTTCATTTCAACGACAGCGGCGGGTTCTATTTCTGGCGCCCAAGTTCGCAAACGCAATGGGGAAGGATAGTCTTCTTCTCATCACTTTGCTTTCTGCAGCCAAGTTCATCCAATTTTGGCGGGCCTGCAATCTCGAATTCAACTGCCGTTGTTGTTGTAGTAGCTGTTGCTGCAACACAGCCAACGCAACCTGTGGTGGCGGAAGAAAAGTGGTAAACATCTGATTTAAGAGGCAATAATATTTACCATGAAGTGATAATTAGATGAGCTAAACATTTGTGAGAATAAAGTGGTTTAGCTGTTTAGCTGCGACCGGAAAGTGGGGCAATGTTCTACTTGAACCAGAAAAAAACTTCAAAGACAAAATCGGCGATTTGAAATCCGTGGCTATTTCGATCGGTACTGAGCGCTATTTAGACTTCACCAGACAAAATCGCGCCAAATCGAAGTCGAACAATTTCAGGACTCGAGGACTTTGCTCCTCAGGCCTTTGTTTGTTCTTCGAGCATCATCAACTCACAGCGATCGTTTCTAAATATGAGAAGACAAAAAAGCCTTACCTTATTCAATGTCGTCGCCCGAAGATGAATCAGCGGCTCCCATCCGTTTTGTCATTGTTCCGTCGTTGTGGCTTTTGTTTGGCGCCATTTGCCTCTTTTTTGTTTTCCGCCAAAAGGCTTTGGAGCCAACAGCGACGAAGACCTTGTCATGTGGAAGACAGACACTTTCTAAATCGAGCGCTTCTATTTCTTCTTCTTCTTCTACTACTTCTTGATGAGACTGCTAATTGAATGAATGAACATCATGACCACTCCATGAGCATCTCCACCATCGTCATGACAATCCTCTCCTTCTTCTTTTCAAAGACCACCGCCACCACCATCGTCTCCCGTCGTCTCCGGCCATAAATGTCAAGGCGGCAGTAATAGCCGAAACAGCAGCAGCAACAAAAACAGCTTTACCTCTTCTCTATTTGGAATCATCATCGTCCCTTATAACTGAGATCTGTTCCAGCAGCAGCAGCAGCAGCAGCAGCAGCAATGTCTTCGCCACCAATCATTGCCATTGTTTGCCTTTTCGAAGTCCCTCTCGCTCGTGTTGCTGTTGTTGTTGTCATCCGCGATGCTGCTTCCTCTCTCTGATCCGTTTGTCACTCTTCCTTCTCTACACCTCTTCTCACTCTCTTTCTTCCCCTCCTCAATCCTCGTACGCCCCCACCTTTCACCTTCACTGCCACCACCACTGAGCATTACATCACGGCTCACACAACACAACGTTGGTTATTTATTTATATTACCTCATTCAACAATGCCCAGCCAGTCAGTCAGCCAGTCAGTGTGACTCGAAGTGAGAGAGTTGTCCATTTACAGGCATCCCTATCCACCACACACACACTGAAGCGGGGATAGAAGAGGATCACCTAGGCGAAGAAGAAGAAGAAGAAATAGAAGGACTGACATTCAGTGCGTCTGGCCAATTAAAGCAGCAACAGCAGCAGTGTGAGCGCACATCAATTGGCCAGCTCGCTCGCTCATTCACTCTCTCTCGTCTAATAACCGGATTCAACGCTACTCTTTCTCCTTCTCTCAATGTTTGTTCAATCTTTGCATTTTACAAAATCTCTCTCTTTTCTAACCAACCTCTTCTTTTACTTTTTCCTCCCCTTCTCAGGACGTTCCTTCGCTTTGCGGCGGGGCGACCATGCCAGCAAACGCACAGCTCACACGGTAGCACACACACGCCGCTCGGCCACTGGTGTGTGTGGTGATGCTGAAGATTTTTATTTCGATTTTCGTTGCTGCTATTTTTTTCCTTCTCCTACTGAAGCCTACTGTGTTGGTTAAGTTTGGTTAAGTTCGGCGGTGCAGGGTGCTCAAATGTGATACCATCTCAACTCTTCTCATCTCAGCGCTGCTAAGTTTGCTAAGGTAAGTGGCTTTTCATTTACACTTTTCGCCTTTTGTTTTCGCAGCCTTTTCACGACTCCCTTTGCACTTTAAAGGGTGCTCTATGTGTGTATGTGTGCCATTTAGCCGCTAAATCTAGGGTGCACACTGTTTTCACTGCTCTGCTTTTACTCTTTCTCTCTTTCACATTTTTGGTCCACCACACAACTCTTCTGCTCCCAACTGCTCCAACTATGACATTCTCACACTCGCGTTCCATTCGCCTCCATTTGCCAAATTGCTGCTGCTGTTGTTGCTGCTGCCACTGCCTACGTGCAGGCAAACAAAATCAATTATTTAGCCAGGCAAAGCTGTCTGCTGCTGCTGCTGCTGCTGCTGCTGGACAGTGGCTTTGTGCCAGAGTACTACTACTGCTGGACAACACACAGAGGAGCAGCGGCGGAAGGAAAGCAGGCCATTGGGTCGAGCATTTTAGTTGGGCTGTCTGTGTGACAGGTCAATGCATAATTAAGGCAGCAGCAGCAGCAGAAGGGGAAAGTGAGATAGCAAATGTCACTGTCGTGGGAGAGAGATTGAGGGAGAAAGTGACTGAAGAGAGGGTCGTCGAGGAGTCGCTGCAAATCACTGCCTCCACTGTAGCAGTGTTTGACAGGGCTCCTGTCCTGTGACTCTAGCCCTTCCATCAAATCACACCACCTCTACCTCACATTATCTTCCGCTAATTATCACCCGCTCCAGCTGTAGTCTCATTGGTAATAACAACAGCCTGCCTTTTCCCCCTCTTTCATTTGTTTCATTCATTTTCAGATCTGATAGCAATGACCGCCGACTAGTTTGCATTTACGATTTTTGTTCGCGTTTATTTTCGTTTTCACTTTCGTTTCGTTCCAGGTCAGATGGTGTTAGTCCTGTGTTTCCCGTGTTCAGTCGTTGTGTCGTGGTTCACTCAGTGGTCATGATCATTACCAAAGGAGAGAGAGACAATGGCTCGACGACCCTAACTCTCTGACTCTCTGACTGTGGTCTAATTGTGCAGCAGCACTGGACCTCGATCCTCTAATAACTCTCTCCCCTTTCTCTAGTCATTCACATTAATAGAGCCTCGATTACCATTCCAACCATTTTTCTCATCAGCAGCTATATACCACACCGCAATGATCTCATAGCTTGAGCGAGTTTAGTTAGCTGCCGGGGATTATCTAAAGTACCCATCTAGGTGTACTTGTTATTATTGCACACCCTCTTTTACCCTCTCTTCTTCTTTCCCCTCTCCTCCTTCTTTACCTCTTTGGTGGTGCTAATTTTAGAAGATCATGACACTTGGTGTTCTGTTATTTTGGAACACCGACGTTTCTGTTCTGTTCTGTTCGGTTGATTTACTTCAACGCAGAACAGGCTACAAAGTACAAGTGAACTTACTGATGAACTAGTGCTGCTGATAAATGGTGCAGTGTGATGTAGTTTGTTGTTGTATGGTACATTAGGATAGAGAGTAAACGAACCAAAATATGACTTCTTCCGCAATCTATTGCTGCTGCTGCTGCTGCTGCTGTACAAGCACACACTTACACCAAAATCACCCCCTTTATCAGGTAGAGTTTTATTTCCGTGTACAGCTATAGAAAGACTTGAAGTCATTAGGCAAATTAAGGAAGTCTGTGGCTATTACTGCTTTTTCAGCAATTAGGTTAAGTTCTGATTTCTTTTTTGCTTCTGGTTTTCTCAGAGCAAAAAAACCAAATCCGTGTTGTCTAGACAGACAGAAAACAAACACAAATTGAAAGGGGGGTTTGAGGATTGGCTCAAATTCAATTTCCTAAATGATTTCTCATTCTACCTCACTCACGTCATTGCTAATCTAGTCGGGTCATTTTGACCAAGATCAGACAAGCCCCACCGAACAAGGTTGAAGGTATGACTTTGGTGGCCACCAAAAACACTTGCCCATGTCATTCTTCTTCTTCTTCTTCATTTTCTTGTTTGGTTATTCTGGTCCTCTGTTTTATTACACCAAGTGTGTGTGTGTGTGTGTTTGAAGGTTCATGCGTCACCGCAAAACTCGTTGAGGCAATTACCGAGAAAGGCTTTTTCCCGATAATCTCTCTCACTCATTGCACACACTTTAGGTACCCTGACTAAATATAACCCTGAGAGTTGAGCTGAGCTCACAGCTGACGGAAATCAAAGAAGCCAAAAGCTTTTTTATTGAGCACTTCCTTCCTCTTTAGCAAAGCAAGCAAACCATTTGTCGTATTTTAATTACCGCACACAGAGGGGACAAAATGTGCTGGTGTGTAGGGTCACTGCTGCTGCTGCTGCTGCTGACGTTCATTGCTCGTAGGTTACACACAATGTGTCTCTTTCTCGTGTTATCTGGCACGAGTTTCAGCGGTGGTGGTATATAAACCAGGTCAGTCCTGGTCACCAGCACAGAGCACTGAGCAATCGCTGCTGACCACCGTTGCCGTTGCTGCTCGTGTCCGCTTTTCTGCTCTGGTGCTAATTACCTCACCTGAGCACCTGGCCGGTCGCCGTTGCTAAATGGTTAGCAGAGGCAGAGGCAGAGCGACAAAGTAAACTGTCCCGTCATTGGGAGCGTCAGTTTTTAAACGGCACATATGTACAAACTCAATCACAGCGGCCGCTTCCTGGCGCCAACCAGTCAGGCTGATGAGTGATTGAATTTTTCTTTTCTTTTTAGTTCTGTGCACACTGCATTTGCATCTGCTCTCTCTCTCTCTCTCTCTCTCTCTCTCTCTCTCTCTCTCTCTCCCTCCCTATGTGTTTGATCGTGTCACCGAATTAATGACTCGAGAATGATGCTACTTTGACTATTCCAGTCCTCTCCTCTGTCCTACTGTACTCAGTACTACTGTAGTAGTGCATGGTTGAATGACATGTCACTACTGCTGCCTAAGCTAACTAAACTAACTAACCAGCCAAAAAATGTTGGCCAGACCAAACAACAACAACCAACGACGAGTGTGTTGTGTGTGTGGAAAGGAGGTGGCACACACACACCGGAGGTTTCTCTCTCGCTTTTTTGCACCGTACATTTGCTGTCCGTTCGTTCGGTGCTGTAACATATGCTTTCAATTACACTACCTGAATGTGGAGGAACGAGGAAGGAGGGGATAGTGTTGCTGCAGAGGTAGAGTAGCGCTTTTTTCAGTGACCAGAAAATGAACAGGAGAGAGAGAGAGAGAGAGAGAGAGAGAGAGAGAGGGAGGGAGACCGGAGATCCAAACGACGACAAATCTATTGGTCTAGTCTAGTCAGTCAGTCGGCTACTTGACACCGCCAGTGCTGCTTCTACTACTTTTGCTATTATTTGCAAATCATAACTTTTCCGATTAACTTGACCAACTACCTTTTTGATTTTTCGTTTAACAGCAGTTTCTTTCAAAGACGACAATTCGGTGATTATCTTGACTGAAACTCTCTACTGACTGAATGAACGAAAACTTGAAGCCTCCAATGAAGCCGTCTTCAGCGGGGACTCTGCTGTTGTTCAATCATCACTTCTGCTGAGTTGAGTCCCCTTCTTCTTTTTTGCCCATTTTTACAACAAACGATGATGGCCATCAGCAAAGTAGCCACGGCAGCTCGACAGCGACGCCGGTGGTGGTCGTCGTCGCCGATGATCGTCTCCTCTTCAGCTTCAGCTTCTTCAGCTGTCACCACCACATTTCTTCTTCAGTCACCTCTTTTTCTCTTCACATTGTGCCTACTACAACTACAACTTTGCCAAGGTGAGTAGTAGTGAAAGTTGTCTTCAGACTTTTGTGTTCAGACTTTTTGCGCGCCTTTGTGTCCCCGGCGTGTGTTGTCCTTTTGCATCAACCAGGATGATGTCATCCGATGTTGTTGTTGCTGCTGCTGCTGCTGCCGCGGATATTTTATGAGGATAAGGATGAGGATGGTGATGATCATCTTTCCCTTTCTCAGTGTTCACATGTGTTTGACACTGTGTGTTGAGCTGAGTGTTGCGTAGGTGGTAGTCAGGCAGCGAAGTCAGTCAGTGCAGTCAGTCCCACCCGCTGTAGGAAGTGTGCTAGTCGGCTGAAGGGCGCCATTTAAATGATGATGATGCCTATGATGATGGCCAGTGTGACTCAACTCGGTGCTGCAGCTGTTAAGCGCTAATGTCTTCTCAGACGTTGAAGTTGAAGTTGACTGTTAATTAATTCTCTTCCTTTCTTATTCAAATGAGAGGGATGTTTTGCTTGCTTGCCTGCTAGCCTGGTGATTTACTGCGATGGTCAGTCAGTCAGTTAGTCAGTGGGAGACTTAATTGCCATTTACCGTTGGGTGATGATGATGTAACAAGGTGGTAAGAAGTGAGCCCTTGAAAGTTTGACAGTTAACAAGATATGACGACTATTGTTGCTATTCTTTGCCTGCCTATGAAACTGACTATAAACATCTTTGGCAAACTTTTCACACTTCAAAGCTGTTAAAAAATTGTGGCTTTTTTGTCCTGTGACCTCTCTTTAAAATTTTTCAGCCCCTGACCTTTGATCGAGCATAAAACCTCCACTAAAAGTCTTTGTGGTTTTAGTAGTGCTCGACGGCTTTATTACTAGTTTGACCAGTGTCAGCAGTCAGCCAGCAGTCAAACTAGTAATTAGCCGCCAAAGCGGGTAATCGATTAATTACCTGCGTGCACAAACAGAGGCACTTCATCAATCAATCAGACAGCGACGGCAGCAGCAGCAGCACCTTTTCCTCTCTTGTTAATGTTTGCCAAAGCGGACAAATTGCCGCTGACAGGACACACTTTGCTGTGTTTGTTCACTTTATTTTACCTGCACTTTTTTATTAAATTAAAAGTCAAACGCCGTTTGGCAGCAGCAGCAACTGATGATGCGCTCCAAGTTTGCCACAAAAATGCCAACGCCCGAGCAGCAGCCACCGCTTTTTTTATTAATAAAAAAAGGGAAGCTAAAGTTTTTCTGATACATTTTAGAAGAGAGAGAATGTAAAATGTTTTCAATCAATTACAGTTTAGTGCAGGCAAGAGTCAGTTCTCACTCAACTCCTGTGTCAATTGCTGCTGCTGCTGATGTTTTTTGCCATCTTTGATCTGTCGTGTCCGGAAATAGCGCTGCAATTAGGTGCACTGATAGACGATAGACAGACAGACAGACAGACACTCACGTGAGAAAGGCCTCACATTTAGTAGTCAATCAAAGAGAGAGGTGCACTGGGGTGATTTTGCCAATTTTTTATTATTTAAAAGGTGCGTTCGAAAGTTTGAAGTATAAAGGTAGATGACAGATGATGTGGTGTGGTGGTGCCTGGCACAGCAGAGAACCGGTTTTTATTTTTTAAAGTAACGTTTTTTAAACTGTTTCAGGCTCGCTTATCACTGCCAACATTACCACCACCACCACCACCACTGAACTCCCACTTCCATCACCAGCACTCCCTTCACCCGTGTTTCCCTCCTCCTCCTCCTCCTCATCTTCCTCATCCTCTTCTCACCACCTCAACCACAGTTCATCGAATCAGACGCTCATCAACTCCACTTTGATCACCCCCTCCTCCTCAGCCCGTCCATCCTCCCCATCCCCTCCTCTGGACGACTTCCAGACGGCGGCCATCAACGTGTACATCACCCCTGGCAATGAGAGCAACCACACCTTCCAGCCTGACCGGGCTCTCCTCCTTCAACAAGGTCCCCTTCGAACGAACCTCTTCATCGGCGAGCCGCACCAGGCCGTCCTTGCCAAGCCGCTCTTTATCAACTTCACCCGACTGCTGATGCACCGCAGCAGCATGCTGCAGACGACGACGCCCTCGAGCAGCAGGACGAGCCTGAGAACCTCAAAGACGCCCACCATTCAGCGAAAGTACATCTTCATCGACAAGACGACCACCACTTCGGCTACGAGGGCGGCCAAGACGACGGCAGACTGGTCGAGACGGCAGTCATCCTCCTCCTCGACGATTTTGCCAACATTGAGCAAAAATAAAACCCTGGTGAAGGTGAAGGTGGTGGAGGGCGACGAGCCGGTGCTGCTCCTCGACCAGACCACCTCCTCGACCACCTCGCTGCCCACCTCGCCCACCGGCCTGGCCGCCCTCAGTCGGCTCAGTCCGACCACAGCAGAGGCCATTCTGGAGAACATTATCCGCAGTCAGCGGCAGTCTGACGGGAGTCAACTTCTGGACCCGGTCTCCAAGACGCCGCTGTTAAACGCCCGGAACAGCCTCAGCAGGACAAAGAGTCCAAAGAGGGGAGGGTCGAGGACGACGGCGACTACGACGACCATGACCACGACGACTGTTGCCCCGACTACGACCACGGCTGTTCCCACAACGACGGCGAGGTTATCGTCGGAGACGACGACGACGACAAACAATTCAATGGCCTTTGAAACGACGATCACCACCACCACCTCGGCGACCATCACCACGATAACTTCGCCGCAGGATGGTGGTAATAGTGGTAGCAACAAGGTCACCACCACCTCCACCACCACCTCCTCGCCCATGCCGACGCTGAACTTCAACCCAACGAATGCCAAGAACCTCCAGAACGAGGAGTTCATCGCCGAGGTGAGCACCATGGCCACCATTACCTCGGTGGAGGCACTGAATAATGGAAGCAGAAGTGGTGGTGGTGACTTTGAGAGCAAAGTGGACACTGAGCCCTTTGGCTCAAGCACAGCTCCGCCGCCGACCACGCTGCTCAGTCCGCAGACTTTGAGGGGACGACCGGAAGGTTCAACGACGACTTCGACCACTTCCTCTTCTTCTTCTTCAAACTCCACCGTGACCAGCTGGCGACAGTGCCACTTTAAGTTGCTGCACCTCTGTCCGCAGCTGGCGATATCTCGCTTTGCTCCCATTCGCAGCAAGATCGCCTGCTACGGCGAAGGGCTGATCAGCTGCGAGCCACGGGCGGGCAAGCTGTGCCGGCTGACGCCCACTACCTTCAGTGATTCAGCAGGTAGCTATGAATCCTATGAAGAAGAAGCCTCAGCGGAAAATGGTAGCAACAACAAAGAGGAGCCGCCTTCTCCCTCCACCTCCGCCTCACCTTTCTTCTGCAACGTCCCCCTCACCACCGAGTACTGCTCGGGGTCGGCGCGCTGTGTGATGCCCAAGTCAGAAGCCAGTGGGGTGATCACCCCGTCTTCCGTCACCCCTTCCACCATCATCACCACAACCACCACAATCACCCCCGGTGACCAGGAGGGGATGGGCACCACAACGACGACCACAACAACGACAAACACTCCCCTGAGTGATGATGCCGCCAAGCAGGAGGTGACCACGCTGTTGGCCGCTGAGCAGCACCTCCTGAAGTTGCAGTCCGGTGGTGGTGATCACCAGCTGCCCAGCTCCCAGAACTACTCCCACGAGGAGGTGATCAACAACCCGGAGCAGTCCAGTCGGGCCGCCAAGCCTCTCTCGCCGCTGAAGATTGGCCTGATCAGCGCGCTGATCGCCATCGGCTCGCTGATTGTCATTCTCGTCACCATTGTCGCCTACATCTCGTAAGTAGAACCTCTTTTTTGATCTATTTTTTGTCTCTAAATGTCTCTAGATCGGATTAGTTAGCTTTGGCTTTGTTTTGCTTTTGCTTTTGCTTTCTACTTGTTTTGCTTGTTTTGCTTTTTGCTTTCACTGCTTTCGATGCTTTTGTCTTTAGATCGATGCTTGCCGACAAGGTCGACCCCGGCTCCTATCTCTTTTGGCACAAGGTTGGGTAGCTCGTTTCCTTTTTGTACCATTTTTTGTCTGCTTGCTTGCTTGCCTGCCATTTTTTGCTTGCTAATTTTCACTTGACTAATACCCGCTAAAAAACTTTCTGCCAAGGTCAGAAAGAGAAAGAGAGAAAGGGGGGGAAATGATTTGCACCGTTTTCAGCACGTTTCAATTTGGTAGAAGAGAGTTCCACAGTCGATAAATTTTAGCTTTTTGCACTTGTCGCTGCTTTCACTTTGTCGGCTGACATTGAAATGAAATTAGATGAGAAAGGAAGAGAGTGAGCTCGCTCTCTCCAACTCCAAATAACCCATTGACCAAGTTTTGAAGTTTCGGCAACTACTGTTTCCCCAACACTCTGGTGGACGTGCCGATTGCTTCGATTCCAAAGTGGTGACCTCGCTTGTTGGAAGCGAAGCGAGAGCGAGAGGCATAAATGTCCCCCGAACACACTAACCAATTAATAATTCTCTCTCTCTCTTTGAGAGCAAATTAAATTAATATATGCCGAACCGTGAAACCTCTCTCTCGTTCCCTTTCCTGTTCTTCCTCATTAGCCCATTAGCACTGACCACCACCACCACCACCATCAGCACCACTTTTTACGATGATTTAATAGCCCTTTAGCCTTTAGCCACACTACTACTACCGAACTTGATCGACTAACATTAGCTCAGTTAGTCAGTTTTGTTGTTGCTGTACGACAGCCCTTGTACAGCAGACTTTTCCAAACAAGCTAACGCCAGTTCCCGTAATTCTCATTCTCTATCTTTCCGCTGGTTAAAAATAACACCCAACTGCCTAATTTTAACACTGGCTTAACCTAAATGCACTAGATAAATGCACTGACTGACCTCCCCACTCCAATCACACTCCCCCGTCCCCATTAGATCCCAGAACCGCCAGCACGAGTACACGCTCGAGCATCCGCATTCGCACCCGTCACTCACCGGTCACCAGACGAAACCGGTGGGGCCCATCAGCAGCACAACTACCAGCGCAGCTAGCACCACCGCCGCCCCCAGCAGCTCCACGACGAATGTTAAGAGCCAGCGAATCTAGATCCCCCCAATCCCCAATCCATGCACTTTTGCTATCTGCTGTACAAATTTTGTCATTGCTTTACCCATTCTATTTATTGGTTGATTGATTTTGCACCTCAAATAAAGCCCCCCCCCCCCTAGCACACACCACTGATCCTAGCGTACCCTCCCCAAAATTGAAATTGAATCCTCTTTTTAAAGCTTTTAAATATCATCTTTCCACTAGGTGGAGCAAGCTGAAAAACGGCGGCAAGCAGCAGGTCAGCCCAAGTGGAGGAGGTAATAACGGTCACCAGCCGATCAGCTCCTTTTGGAGTGCCTCCACCACCACGACCTCTCCGAGGACAACGGTGGCCAACGGCAACGCCTCCAACGGAGCAGAACGGCCGACAGTGGCCAAAACGACGATGGCTAATGAAGCCACAGCCGCCTCAGCTCCCGCCCCCGAAGCTGCCAACTGAGCTTCTGATAATCGATTATTGGGGGTTACATTACTGATTGATCACTTTACTTGTGTTACACACACAAACAAACACATCTTCTGTACAAAGTCTTTTGCAAAACACAGAGAAAAATTGAAAATTCAAAGTTGTTGATGATAATGATGAGCACTCACCCTCTTCTCGGATCGAGCTAATCCTTTCAGGAGCTTCCACTTGGGACTTGTTCTGCTTCTTCCTCTTCAACAGCAGCAGCAGCAAAAGATGGCTTGCGGGTGATACTGCTGCGAAAGACCTCATCCACGGCGAGGTGGTACAGCTGCTCATTCTGGTGCCTCAGCTGGGCAATCAGCTCGTCCTTGCTCTGCTCGCTCATGGTCATTCCCTCTCCCTCCTCCTCTTCTTCTTCCTGATCATTACCATTAGCATCACCACCACCGCCGTTGATTCCGTTTGAAAGTTTCGACCCTTTTCCCTGTCTGCTTCGAGATCCACTTCCACCCTCAAGTGAAAGCCTAGGTCGACTTGAAAAAGAAGAGGAGCCGGTAAAGATGCGCTCAATGTCCGCCTCGGAGGGCATGGCCCAGCCGCCCTCCCAGGGCCACAGTTCCTGGCCGCTGCAGTCATCATTGGCCACCATGACGATGCCTCGCTCAAAGGCCTTCCAGGGACCGCCGTTGTTGAGGGCGGCGTTTGTTTTACTTCCCGGCCGGTAGATCTCCCGCTTGAAGGGGACAATGGGCGGTGGCGGCTGTGCGGCTCGCTTCATCAGCGCCTCGTAGGTGGCCGGCCGACCTGAGGAGGAGGAGCTGTTGAGGAAGAGGGGCACCTTGTAGGCGGTGGATGAGGAGGAGGAGGAGGCCTGGTGGCCCCGAGAAGTGGAAGGCCCAGCATTCTTGAGCGATACGTCCGTAGCGATCTGCCCCGCCGGCTCCATCAGCGAGCTCATCTGCGCCTCCAGCGAGTCGTAGAGGAAGAGGCCGCCGGGCGCCGGCACCACCAGCAGATTGCTCAGGGCGCCGCGGTAGGCGGCCGAGCAGGTGCGCATCGACTGGCGCGACTTGATGTGCCACAGCTTGCTGCTCCGGTCCGCGGAGCCGGACAGTAGGCCGAGGCCGTCGATCGAGACCGCCAGACAGGTGACCGAGGCGGTGTGGCCGCTGAAGACGGCTCGGGGCACTTTTGGTGCTGCTGATGACTGCTTTGAAGAATAGGTGGTCTTTTTAGCTCTCTTCTTCTTCGGTTCTCCTTCCTGTTTTGATGGCAGCTCTTCTTCCACTTCGATAACTTCATCCATCTCCTCCTCCTCCTCAACAGTCGGATCCGGTGTCGCAGGCATGGTCAGGTCGATGAGCTTGTCGGCGGTTCCAGTTCGGCTCACCGACTCCCAATCGGAGAGCGCCGTCTGAATGATGTCGCCGCTTTGGAGGCCGGCAAAGAGGAAGCGCTCCGCGCGGTCCATCACCACCGAGCGCACCGGGGTGTCGTAGAGGACGGTCACCAGCAGCTGGCCCCACTCCAGCGAGTAGACCTAGAGGTCAGAAGAAAAGGATTGAGGATTTAGAAAGATGACTTTGAAGATCATGGTTTAAAAAAAGTTGTCTTACCCGAACGCAGCGGTCCTCCGAGGCGACGGCAAAGTGGCCGCGGCCGTTCAGGTCGTTCAGGTGCAGGTCGTTGATCTTCGCCGAGCTGTTGTGCAGCGTCCGCAGCGGCTCAAACTGGCTGCTGGTTCCCCCGGTGACGGCAAAGTCCTCCCGCTCGACGATACACCGGGCAAAGTCCCAGAGGATGACCAGGCCGTCGTCGCCGGCGGAGATGAAGCGGGAGAGGTCGGCGGTGATGCGCACCACCGCCACTCGTTGGTAGTGCCGCTCGAGGACGTTCAGGAGGTGGCCGCTGGAGATCTAGATTAGATTAGAGAAAGTGGTTAGTAGTCAAGGTGTCTTTGGACCCAATTTAGAACCCAAAATGTCACCGACTTACCTGCCAGATGTAGATCTTCGCCTCGATGGCCGCCAGGCAGTAGGCCCCGTCACCGGAGACGGCCAGCGCCGTCACCACGCCGGGCAGGATCATCTTCGCGAAGAGGTGGTCCTTCTTCGCCAGGTTCCACACGTGCAGCGTCGGCGAGTTCTGGTACGTGCAGAGGAGGTAGTGGTCGCGCACCAGGTCGATGCAGTGGGGCGGGACGACCAGGCCGCCGCCTCCGCTGCTACTGCCTGGTGCCTTGTAGCTGGTCAGCACATTGCCGGTGGCCACGTCCCACACGGAGATGGTGAAGAGGTCGCCGACGAGGTCGGTGCTGATGCCCACCTGAAGGAAGAAGGAAAGAAGAAATGTGAGGTAAAACTGGTTAAGAGTTTCCAACTTTTTCTGAAGTTTCTACTTAGCAAAAGCTTTGATCTCTGCTTGAAAAACTGCCTCACTTCTCTGACTCTTACCTGAGTTCGGGCTGTCATCTTCTTCTTGTTCGTTCACTTATCTTCTCTGGTCCTCTGGTTGAGATCACAGTTGGCAGTTTGGGAAACAAAGAGATCACAAGGCAAAAAGAATCGGCAGCTAAAATCAAAACAGACAGAAACACCGAAAACACTCCACGTGAGAACGTGTGTGCGTGCTTTTCGAAACATTTCCCAGCGCTGGCTGATTTTCCACAGCTTTCGGAAATATTGCTTTTAGAACTTAAAATTTTGAACTTTGGAAGTCTGCTTTCAACTGTTGTACAATTCTGTTGTACAATTATGGACAACACTAAATCTAGATTAAGTTTTCTCGGTAATTCAAGTTCCCCAAGGTTCTCAAGACCTCCGCCTCCTTTTTCTACACTCCTGCAAAGATGGTGCAGGTGAAGATGAAGAAACCAAAGGCGGTGCTCTTCGACGTCTCTGGGACGGCCGCCCGCGAGTCCTTCGTCGAGAAGGTCCTCCTCCCGTACTTCAAGGTAGGTGTCAAGCCCTACCTGGAGGCCAACTGGAGCCAGCCCACCTGCGTCGATGACGTGCAGGCGCTGATGAGGGCCGCCGCCGCCCAGGGCCCGGAGGCGCCCAAGGCAGATCTGGCGGCCTCCAAGGACAAACAGATCGCCGCCCTGCTCAAGTACGTCGACTGGGCGCAGGAGAAGGGCCAGGACCAGACGCGCGCCTTCGCCCTCTTCCGCTTCCACGTCTGGTTCGACGGCTACGACCGCGGCAAGCTGGTGACGCCCGTCTACTCCGACGTGGCGGTCACCATTCAAAAGTGGCGCTGCGACCAGGGCATCAAGCTCTACATCCTCTCCAACGGCTGGACCGAGGCGACGAAGAAGTTCATGGCGAAGACCAGTCACGGCGACCTGAACCTCCTCATTGAGGAGCACTTTGATTCGGAGCTGGGCCCGCTGACCGCCCCCGACACCTACGGAAAGGTCCTGGAGAAGATCGGCCTGGCCACCGCCGATGTGGTCTTCCTCACGAAAAGTCCCGAAGAGGGCAAGGCGGCCAAGGACGGCGGACTGAATGTGATTCTGGTGTTGACACATCGGCAGAGCGTCGACCAGGCGCTGGCCCTCTGCAAGGAGATCCCCATCGCCCGCACCTTCACCGAGATTGAGTTCATCTGATGAAGGTCTCTTGGTGGTGGTGTTGTTGTTGTGGTTTATTGCTCACATTGTTGTTGTTCAATCAGAATCTATATTTTTAAGGGGGAAGCACTTCTAGATGCTTCACGCACAGATTTTTACATGATACCGAGTCGGAGCTACATCATCATCCTACTCCATCTTCTAGACGTCATCGACGTAGTCGGCGGGGTTCTTGCGGCTCAGGCGCTTGTTCTCCTCGTTGCCCCAGGTGTAGAGGAGGTAGCCGAGGACGGCGGGCGGCGCCGCGTAGGGAAAGTTGTTGGTAAAGTCGCGTCTAAAGCCGCGCCAGGTGCTCTCGAGAAAGTGCGGAAAGATCTTCTGCTCGAAGGGCGACATTCTCACGTAGATGACGTTGCGCACGAAGGCGAGGTTGCCGAACTTCAGGTGGCCCATGGCTGGCGTTTGGGTGTGTGATTCTAAGATTTGGAAGAAAGAGTGGTGTGTTATTGATCGTTGTCGTTTGTCGAGGTGATCAAGACGGCTGCTTACCCAAAGTCAGGAGAGGAAAGGATGCGAATGTGGGCGAAAAGAAGGACGTTTTTAGGATATAACAGTCTAGGCTTACTATCTCGGTCTTCTTACCTTAAAGTTGGGAAGATCAAGACCAGAGAAAGTTGTTGGCGGAGACCAGAAAAGAAGGAAATCAGCGATGATCGGCGATTTGCTGCTACTGCTGCTGCTGTGCTCTTGTTGTTGTCCTTCACTCTGCCGCAGAGTGCTCTCGCTCTCGTGGACCTGTCGTAAGGTACGTGACTGGTTGCCGTCGTTGCAGCAAAGCGAGCAACGCTGAGCGGATTTCTATTTCTCCGTCGAATATTTTAATTCTCATTTTATTTCATTTCAGGTTCTACAAATGCACAAAAGAGCGGACAAAAAACATGAAGATCCTCCTCCTCCTCCTCCTCCTCCTCTTCAGCACTTTGGATAGGCAGGTCCGGTGCCGCAGACGGGCAGCGGCTGGCCGACGGCGTTGAAGACCCACTGATCCAGCGGCAGCGTGCCGAAGTCGCTGAACGTCAGGTAGAGGTACTTGAGCGTGGCGCCGAGGAACTCCGCCGGCTGGTAGTCAGTCAGGCGACTGTCCTCGTAGTCGACATTGGCCACCTCGCTGAAGCCCGCCCCCCCGCTGCCGAAGCCGACCCGAGCGGTGGCGTTGATCGCCAGGAGCAGATTCCAGGCCCGGGCACGCCACAACGGCTTGCGCGTCAGCCGCCAGAGGGTGAAGTACGACTCGGCCAGCTCGGGACTGAGCACGCCTCGGCGGTCAATGTCGCGGCCGGCCGTACCGCGGAAGACCACCTCAGCCGCTGGAAGGCCATGGGGAACGATGGAAGAGGCGGTGGTGGTGGTGGTGGCATTGCTTGAAGAGTGATTTCCAGCAGCAGCAGCGGTCGTCGGCACGTTCAAGTGCAACTTCACGCAGCTCTCCACCAGCGCCTCCGCCAGCCGGATCTTACCAGCGAGCGCCAGCGTGGACGCCAGCTGACAGGCGCCCACCTTCATGATGCCCTCTCCGGCGCGGGAAGCGTAGTCGACGTCCTCCACGGTCACCAGGCCGCTGGTGGCGTTCTCCACGAGGACGCCATGCCGCCGCGCCGCCGCCAGCCCCTCCGCCAGCATGCCCATCGCCTGCAAGTCGCCGCCCGCCGTCTGCTTGCTGGAGCGCACCAGATAGCCGAAGAAGTGGTGGGCGTCGTTGGAGAGCGACGCCAGCCGGGACTGAATCGCAAAGGCGCTCTCCAACGTCAGCAGGTACAGGCCGTTGGACGAGCTGCTGCTCACCAGCTTTCGAAGATGCTCGAGGACGGCGTTCCAGTCCGATTGGGCGGTCTGGTTGGTGGTGAGAGCGGCCAGGTAGCGCAGCTCCAGCGTCATGGCGCCCAGCTCACCGATGAAGCCCATCCGGTTTGGCGCTGAAGAGCTGGCGTCCGAGAAGTTGAGGTCAATGCGGTTGAAGGGACGGTCTGGTAAGTAGTAAAAAAGTAGAAAAAGGTAAGTCATCATTTCAAATGTTGTTTACAATTAAAGACGCACTTACCTTCACTTTCAAAAGCAGGCCGGACGACCTCGCCAAAGGCCACCGCCTTCTCCAGCAGCGCCCGATCGGTGGTGTTCAGTGCGTAGCAGCTCAGCAGCGAGCCGATGTACCGCGTGACCAGTGGCCAGACGTACAGTGGCTGACTATGACGACCACCGCCTTCTCCGACCTTGGGAACCTTGAGCTCAGTGAGGACGTACCGTCTCGCCTGCTGGTACTCCTCCTCCAGCCCTACTACCTTCAGCGTGGACATCGCCTCGAGGACGGTCAGCCCGGTGCTGTAGTGCACTATCTCATCGGAGGACTTCCGACGGAGCGGACGAAGCGCCCGGGCGCCCAGGGCGTGGGTGGCGTAGCCCCTCCAAGCGGTCCGCGTCATCTCGCGAACGGCCGCCGCCTTTGCCTCGTCCGCGGGCGGCGGCGTCGGCAGACGGCCGGTGAAGAAGACGCCCGCCTTCTCCAGCAGCGGCACGTCCGGCGGAAGGTGGCCCTGGAGCGGCACAAAGTGCAGGTAGTGGCAGTAGGTGAAGAAGGCGACCACCAAGGCCAGCACCAGAAAGGAGGCGCCCAGCCAGAGGCAGCACCTCCTGGCCGTCCGTGCACAGGAGTAGCCGTGCCCTGGAGGAGTGTCGTCGTCGACGACGCCGGCGTCACCTGGTCCAGTGTGGGCGATTTGGTGTTCGCGTCGGGCGAAGTTCAAGTCGTACAAGTTCATTAGAAAAGGGCTCATGTTGATGATGGTGATGGTGGTGATGAAGTGTGGTCAAGAAGTGAAGTGAAGTGAAGCGAAGACTGATCCACTGCAAAGTTGTTGACGAACGTGTGTGTCGGCCCTTGGTGCAATCCTCCGGCTTTTATACACAGCGACATCGAAGTACGACTTTCTGAAGTAGAAACGGAAATCGGTGTTTTGATGATAAGCTGTGTAAACATGTACAAGACGGCTGGCGGCAGTTCAGAAAAATCAGTTCTCAAGAGATCTTTCTCATCTTTTTCGTCTTCGTCTTCTTCTGCTTCAACACAATCAGCCAGACATTCCCCTGGCAGTATCAGCTGTATCAGGGCGACTCATCGGCGGCGGTGGCGACGGCCCCGCGTTGGTTATCAAGCCGTTAAGCGCGCGGTGCCCAGCAGAGTGAGGATCTTCTCTCTTTCTCTCCCTCTTCAAACGTTTTCCGCAGAAGCATCAACTGTTTTGTTTGCAAACATGTCTACTGGCACTCGCAGTGAATCATCAACTCCTCAAACTCATTCGGCTACCACTGTGCACTATCACCAACAGACAAGGGACAATCAAAAGACAGGAGACATCAGCAATGGCGACAGGCAGACCGTAAGCTTTGGCAATTCGACTTACCACTTTGAACGTTGGAAGGACACTTCAATCGTTTGAGGGACTCGACTATCATAATCACTCTTCTCTCTCTCTCTCTCTTCCCATTTAATCGGGTGAACTGCATCTTCTTCTGGACTGCTGCTGTTGGTCGTTTCATCTGTTGTGGACCATCGTCTTTCGACCACAAAACAGGCACACGCAGACAATGTGTCTACTGCTGATAACAAAGATGGCAGCAACAGCACTATCTTCTCAGCAGCTTCAGCATCTTTGCTCATCGACATCTTCATCTGCACAGAAGCAAACACACACTTTATTATTTATTTGTCATTCTTTATATCTTTCTCCCTATCCTATGCAATCATTAAAACAATCTTGAAACATACACCCGTACATTTTGCTTGTAGAAAGAATCAATCTTTGTTTTCTCAAAATGACCCTACTTTGGTGCAAGCTGGTCGAGTTCTTTTCTCAGCTTCAGCCGACAGACACCAGATGGCAGCAGGGGTTCCACAAAGTTTATTTTCCTGGTTTTCTGAACACGAGAAAAATAAAATTCACGGGCGATTTTTCGACGCCACTTTCAAGATGGCGACGCTGGTGGCGTTCCTAGCGGCCAACATCGGAAACTATCCGCTTTTAATGATCAATTATGTCTATTTTTTAAATGGGCGTTTCTCAAGCCTGGAGTGTTGCAGAAAGCTTAAAATTGCTTTAAATTAAAGCTAAAGACTTGGAGCACAATCTGTTTTTAAAATAAATTAGTTTTGACAAGTTTTGGTGTTGCAAAAGTAGTACTGAAAACTTTAAAACTAGATTTAAACAAAAAAAACTTGTTTAAACTAGATTATTTTACACATAGATTGTGCGCCAAGTCTTTAGCTTTTATTTAAAGCAACTTGGAACTTTCTGCGAGGTTCCAGGCCCAAGAAACGCCCATTTGAAAAATGTATAAAACAAACCATTGAAAATAGTCAGTTTCCGATGTTGGCCGCTTGGAACGCCACCATCGTCGCCATCTTGAAAGTGGCGTCAAAAAATCGCCCGTGAATTTTATTTTTCTCGTGTTCAGAAAACCAGGAAAATAAAGTTTATGGAACCCCTGCTGCCATCTGGTGTCTGTCGGCTGAAGCTGGCAAAAGAACTCGACCAACCTGCACCAAAGTAGGTTCATTTTCAGAAAACAAAAACTGATTCCTTTGCAATGTTTCAAGATTGTTTTAATGATTGCATAAGAGAGAGAGAGAAAGATATAAAGAATGACAAATAAATAATAAAGTGTGTGTGCTTCTTGCTTGTTGTGCTGATATAGTAGACAATGCTCTACCGCTGAAACGACCAAAAGCAGAAGTTTGCAAAGAAGAAGAAGTCCTTGCAGGCGCAGTCTTTCCAAATGATTCCAATCATTCCCTTTCAAGTCGGTGGATGTCGGCGGAGAAGCGGGGTCAGCGGATGATGAGTTTGGTGATGATGAGAGCCAGTTAACCAGAAACGTCTGCAAGGAAAGCAAAAGCAAAGATGTCACAAAGAATCGAGAACTGGCAATAGAGCACACGGTGGTACTTATCTGCAGGTAAGAAGAAGTGTCTGAAGGTGTTTCAGAAGTAGCCGGCGGTGAAATGGACAGTCCACGGTGTGCTGTGTGACAGTAGTGCCCCAAAGTGAGTTGTTCCCCATCCTTGGCTATTAGGTTAGCCAACAACTTTTAATTGGCCGCGACAACGGTAACGCTGCTTTAATTAAATAGAAAAGGGGAGCTAATTAAAAGCAGGCAGGCACATCAACGGCAGCTGCTACGGCACCTGAGAGTGCACTCTTGCCCCATCCCTTCTGTTGGCAGTCGCTCTACCTACCTTCTCTACATTCTCATGTGCACATCACCCCTTACCCAACACACACAATTTAAATATCAGCTGAACATTTCCATTGTGCAGCACAGCAAGCAACAACAACTGAAGAGTGGTGGACAGGGAAATGTCAGCAGCCACAACTGAGTTTTTAGTTTAGTTTTGGCAAAATAACTGGGGGCCTTGAGTAATAATAATAATAAAATAATGGCACTGCTAACCCTAATAATGATGATGACAGCGGTGGAGCAATGCACAGTGTAATTTAAGTTGAGTGCTTCTTCAAGCGAGGGCTCTCTCTTCCCCCCCCCCCTGTTTTCACTAACTCAAACAAAAAGTTGAAATGTAAATGATTCAATTCAAATCTGCAGAAAGCAGGCAGAAAGCTCGGTGAGTGATACACGGTCAGGGATGAACAACTTTAAAAAACAGAAAGAGAGGAGCACACTACTTTTACCTTACCATTAGTGTACGGGACAGCACATATAAAGTTGGCATCCTCTTAGCTCTTTTCTTTTTTGGCTGGCAGTGAGACTCTCTGAAAGTAGATGGGAGAAAAAAGAAGTAAAAATTAATAATACAGTACATGACCAACTTATTAAATTGTGTTTTCTCTGTCTAACAAAAACTTTCGCCCCTCTTTCCACGCTTTTACCACCTAATCTAGTTTAGTGTGTTTACAATCAAATAAGAAGAAGTAGACTGAATGAAAATGGCCTCCACAACCACTTTGAAACCTTCCACTCTTCAACGCTCTGCCCTTGTACTTCTGCTGATCACCCTCACCACCACACTGTTCACCCCTTCCAACGCCTTCTTCCTCGAGAGCATGATGCAGAAGGCAGTGGGCGCGGCGGGCAAGATCGCCAATCCGATCGAGGACAGCATCCAGTCGGCGATCATGCCGCTGGTCGGACAGATTGGCGGAGAGCTGATCGCCGGAGCGGCCTCCAACGCCGTGGGAGGGGCGGCCGCCGGTGCGGTGGGCGGTGGCGCCGCTGCCGCCTCTGCCGCAGGAGGTGCCGCTGCCAGCAGTGGAGCATCAGGCGTGGCCGCCAAGGGAGCTGCTGCAGCGCCAGCTGCACCAAAGTTGGCGGGCGGCAATGGAGCAGCAGCAGCGGCGGCGGCGGCTGGAGGAGCAAAGGCGGCCGGAAAAGGAGCAGCTCCTGCTGCTCCCGCTGCTGCAGCTGGAGCGCCAGTGGCCGGAAAAGGAGCAGCAGCTGCTGTGAGCACCAAGGAAGCCAGCGGCGGCGGCGGCAGCAGCAAGGAAGCCCCAGTAGCAGCAGAAGGAGCAGCAACTCAAAGCAGTTCTGCCGCCGCCGCTGGTGCTGAAGGAGACAGTGCTGGACAGTCAGTCCTTGATAAGGTGAAGGCCGCCGGCTCGAACCTCGACCAGTCGGCCCTAGGTGGCTCATTCGGTGGACTGTTGGGATGAGGTGGAGAAAGTGGAGAAAAAGGAGCAGGTCAAGGAGAACAAACCAACAGCGTCAGACCCTCAAGAAGCCCTGATCCTTCATCTATCAAATTCCAGGTTCAGCATGTTCTCCTGGATGGCAACAACAACAATTAATTAATTACCAATTCAACCTAAAGTTAATAGCTCCAAATAATAAATTGCTAAATAATAAAATATTGCAAAAAAGATAATTAATTTCAGCTATAACTCAATTACTCAATTAATCAATTGATGACGATGATGTCAATCATTCGACTTGAGTCATTGAAGACGATTCAATTAGTAATCAGACTTGTTCTTCAACTTCTAAACTAATTGATGACAAACTAATTAATTATAAATCAAAACTAAAGTGCCACTAAAGTTAGCATTTGTCGCTACTAATGACAAATGTCACCAGGAGGTGAACATGGCCTGATCGTGCAAGTATAAAAGGATCTCTGAAAACTGACAGTTCTTCATCAGACAAATCCTGTCTTCTCTTTCTCTAGAACACATCTCTCTTCAAAAACCAAACTCCCAGGATGAAGTTCACCTTTGCCCTCGGTCTGCTGATGATGCTTCTGGTGGTGGTCGTACAGGCGCACCATGTGCCTGACCCGATTCGACCCCGTCCTGGTGGCGACTGTGGCTGCGGAGGAGGAGGTGGAGGTGGAGGTGGCTACGGCGGTGTTATTATTGACGACAATCAGAATGACATCGAGAGTATTCTAACGATCGAGGCCGGAGATCATCGCCAGTGATGAACTGGCTGTTTTTACGCCGATTGTACTTTGAAACCTTTTTGATACACTAAACACTTTCTAGTAACAATAAACATTTGGAAACACTCAAGGTCAGCAAGGTCAGAGTTGTTCTCTGTTCTCTGCGGTTATAACCTCTTTCTAAAGGCGGTGATGTAAAATGAGTATGTCTGTCAGAAAGACAGGAGGAGGTGCCGCCATTGGAGCATCAGACGTAGCCGGAAAAAGAGCAGCTGTTGGGGACACCACTAAGGAAGACAGTGGCGGCAGAAGCAGCAGCAAGAAGGCACCAGTTGGAGAAGAGCATTAATAAAATAATTCACAAAAATAATTAACTTCAGCTACAACTCAATTACTCAATTGATGACGATGATGTCGATCATTCGACTTGAGTCATTGAAAACGATACAATTAGTAATCAGACTTGTTCTTCAATGTCTAAACTAGACAAACTAGTTAATTACAAATCAAAACTAAAGTGCCAGTAAAGTTAGCATTTGTCGCTACTAATGATATTGCAGTCAGCAAATGTCACCAGGAGGTGAACATGGCCAAAACCTGCGACTATAAAAAGACCTCCAAAAACTGACAGTGTTTCATTAGACGATCCCCTTTCTTCTCTGAAACACATCTCTTTTCAAAAACTAAACTCCCAAGATGAAGTTCGCCTTTGCCCTCGGTCTGCTGATGATGCTTCTGGTGGTGGTCGTACAGGCGAACCATGTGCCGGACACATACGATGCGCCTGAGACAGTCCATCATAAGCACCATCACAAACATCATAAGCATCATCACCATAAGCATCATAAGCATCATCATCATGGTAGCGACTGTGGCTGCGGAGGAGGAGGAGGAGGTGGTGGTGGAAGTGGCTACAGCGGCGGTGGAGGCTACAGTATTGACGGCTGGAGCCCGGAAGATATCGAATTGGTAGAGAATTTCAAGGGCGGAGATCATCGAGAGTGAACTGACTTGAAACTTTCACTTTGCTACACTACACTACACACTTTCTAGTAACAATAAAGCTCTGGAAACACTCAGCAAGTCAGCAAGGTCAAAGGTTCTCTCTGTTACAACCTTTCTAAAGGCGGTGAGGGAGTAAAGTGACATGTTTGTCAGAGAGAGAGAGAGAGAGAGAGAGAGAGAGAGAGAGAGAGGAAAGAAAACGCCGG
>JAALOO010000644.1_pt1 | contig 29641 bp, 14 predicted proteins | sample 7257641 | NCBI WGS metagenome assembly JAALOO01 (sample SAMN14085613, study PRJNA598686) | mite metagenome | biome: ENVO:01001000; feature: ENVO:01001002; material: ENVO:01001226; isolation source: single female mite from University of Michigan culture on fish food culture... ...
GGACCACTAACAAAATCATGTAGCTCGCCAATTCGGCGCAAAAAATCAGTCTATGGCAAGCTATATAGCGCCCACCAAAGCTTCAGGGCACCGTACGAATGCTGCTCACAGAGTACTTTTCTCGCAGGGTAACCAAAACCATGTGGAGGCAATCTCCTCCACGAACCTCCTCCTCAAACGACTACTAAACTAAATGATAATGGTTAAAAATCAATTTATGTGTGTAAGAAGGTGAGAAGTTACAAAAAAATTATTTTAAAAAAATTTGTGTGAACTTTTTGTTGCAAATCACTTTCACTTTGGTTCATCATCATCGGAAATAGTGATACATTCTTCGATCTGTTTAACGTTTGACCGGCTACGTTGGGGCAGACGTTGTTGATGTGGAAAATTTCTATGTTGCAGAAACGCATTCGATATATGTGGTTTACTTTTTTCTTCGACTTTACCTCGATACGTGTGAAACTGAAAAAAAGTCCACGTTGTTAGTAAAAAATAATTTAGTTAAACTTTAGTTTAAAAAATTACCTCTTGAAAAAGCCTTTTTAAAGATTCGAGAGATTTCACCACTGTAAATAATGTTGGCTGAACTGTAGAATCCTTTCTCGAGAGATTCTAAAAAACATTTTATAGTAAACAGAGTATTTCAAAGAGTTTCAAACTTACCTGTAATTGTCCCTTATAGATGTTTGCAATTGTAATAAGTTTATCCAAATAACAGTACATGTACTGAAGATATTTGGTATTTTCGCCATCATACTCAAATGGTATAGTTTGTCTGAAGCTTTGATTAAAAGCGTCAAAAGGCATATCCTTATACTCGACAACTTTTGGGAGATTCAGGTTACAGTTCCAATCATAAATTATGTTGACTTTGTTTTCTGCCTCAGCATCAATCATAAACATTTCAAAATTTATTGACTTGCTTGCTTTGCTTAAGCTTCCGCTTTGACGACTCGTATTTTGTTGATTTTGTTGATGCAGCAGCAGCTGCTTCTGCTGTAGCAGTGACTGTTGCTGCTGGCGATGCTGATTCTCATACTGTTGCCGATTCGGAAGCTGATGCTGAAACCGATGGTGCTGTTGGTGCGGATTTTGTGGAGGATTTTGAGGCAGCTGGTGTGGAAACTGATGGTAATTTTGTTGTTGTTGTTGTTGTTGTTGGGCGTGCTGCTGTCGTCGGTAAGCAAACTGTTGCTCGTACAATGATGGCATTCGGGAATGGTGTGCTTGTGGAGTGAAAGATGTAGTTGGAAAGTTTGCATTTTGGGAAAACTGTTGCCCAAACATCTGGCGTTGAAAATCGTGATATTGTTGGTTCATTTGTGCATTAAATTCTGCAGTTGGAAAATTATTAATAAATGCTGGGCTTGGTTCTGGATAAAGTCCCTTGTCTTTTTCGTTTTCGTATTCTGCCCAGGCTAATTTACGTTCTTCTTCGGTGAGTCCTTCTTCTGGGCAGTTCTCCAGTAGAGAATCGTGTTCGTGACAATTAAGAATGAGATCTTTGTTGGCTTGATAAACATCTGCTAGCAAATTATCTTTTGGAACTTTAGGTACTTTTCGACATTTATCTGCGCCATGGTACTGATAAAGTTCATTTGCTTCTTTAGCCTTAAAGTGCCTTTGTATCTGCTGCTCGTCAATGACACGATGAGACAGTGATTGCTTGAGTATTTGTCTTTCGTAGATTTTGCTTTCCATTGTGCCTAGGGTTTAGTGTGCATTTGAAGAAAAGTAAATATTAATAAAAACACAACGAATTGAAACAGCAATACGTACCACTTGCAGTGAAACGATACACATAAACAGGTTTAAGCTGTCCATAGCGAAAGATTCGAAAAATAGCTTGCATATCGTTAGCCGGATTCCACGAAGCATCAAAAATGACACAACGATTGGCACCGACCAGATTGATTCCAATGCCACCTGCTTTGGTTGATATGAGCAAAAGGCGAGCTCTGTGCTTTCCCGGATCGTTGAAATGCTCCATAATTTTGGTTCGAAGGTTGCTGTTAACATTGCCATCAATTCGAAAGTAGTCTCTATTTCTTTCCCAGCTATGAGAGACACCACCGGTTTGGGCGACCACATTTTCGTAGGATTCTTCATCATCCATTGGTCCGTACTTATCAACGTATTCTTTCATTTTGATTTTCAGAAAATCTTCAATCAAATTGAGAGTGTTAAGACTTTGAGAAAATATGAGAATTTTGTCGCCAATAATTTCACATTTCTCTAAAATAGTAAACAAGAGAATAAACTTGGCACTGAGATTTAAGTCAAGCAAGTTTTCGGGCATAAACTTCTCAAACCACGTGGACTCATCTTCTACATCTTGCTCATTTTCAGCTAGTTCAGAGGTAATAGACCCATTTGCAGCAACTTTCTTGACTTGCTTTTCAAAAACAATTTCAATGTCAGAATCTATTTCAGGAAACTCTTCCTTAGAGCTCACTGACATATTTTCTTCCTTTTTTATCAATGTATCTGAATCGTCAGACTCAGCCACTGACTCGGATGAAGAACCATCCACGATAAAGTCGTCCATTGAGTTCGCATCATCATCATCATCGTCATCTTCCTGATCCTCTGCACTACGCTTTCGTTTGTAATGTTGCGGAAGTAGCGCAGGGTGATTCCAAATGTAGCTCAAACGAGTGAAATCGGCAAATAGACGTTGAAACATTTCACCATTTCCAGTCAGGTTTTCCAGATAATATTTGTACAGCTTTTCTTGCAATTCAGTTAGTCGAAGACTTAGAACGTATTCAAACTTTGGCTGTAAATACGGAACCAGAACATTGTAGTCGCATCGATGAATACACTCCTTTAGCAGCTTAAAGAGAATATGAACGCGCTTTTTCATCATTTTCACATCGTACTCAGTGGAGTCACAGTTCTGGCCGTTTTTGATTGGATTTTCAAATCGGTTCTTAAACTCCCTTTTATCACCGAGAAGATTCGGTTTGACAAAACTAGAAATAAAAATAAAAAATGAGTAGTTATAAAGTCTTCTTGAAAACATCCTAAACCCAATAACCTACCTGACCATAGTATAGTATTCCCCAAGATTGTTCTGCAGAGGTGTGCCTGTCAGAATCACCCGTCGGAGGGTTGCTATTTGCGATAAATTCTTATTGAAAACTCCTTGTTCATTTTTGAGTAAATGTCCTTCGTCGATGATTACCATATCTGGGCCTGGGTTAAGAAGGTACTCTTTGATCTTACTGATGCACGATTGCTTTGTATTTTTGCTCTTCTTCAGACAATTGTTGAATAAAGAGTTGGTGCAAAGGAGAATCCCTCCGCTTTGCTTCCACCGTTTCAGCGTTGCCTTTCTAGCGTCGGACGTTTTATCATTGTAGAAGTCCTTGTACACTTCAATCTCCTTCGTGATGCCACATTCATCAAACCACTTCTCAAACTCGTTGGCCCAATTTTGAATGACGTTCAAAGGGACGATAATGAGAACGCACTTAATACTGTCTTTGATGAGAGGGTTGGTCATAATGGTGTGCAGAAAGGAGATTACTTGAAAGGTTTTCCCCAAACCCATCGTATGAGCGAGAATACAGCCTGAGCTGTGGTTGTGCTTTGTTAGGCGCTCCACTGACTCAATGGTGCAATTAAAAAGAAACTTGATACCTTCGACTTGGTGAGGTTTCAGGTGCTTAACAAACTCCTTATTGACTTCCACTAAAATTTTCTTTGATTCTTTGTCGAAATCCAGCACCACTTGATTCACTTGTTCGCTTTGTGCCTGGTTTTCCTGCACTATCAATTGATTGTAAAGCTTTTGTTTCTCTTCGATGCGTTTACGACGTTCGAGCTCATTCTTTTCTGCGTCCCTAGTTCGACGATCTGGACTTAAAATCTTTTTTAACTTTTTGCGCGATTTGTTTAGAGATTCTGTATCGCTTCCACTGCTTCGTGAGGTGTCACTTTCATTGTCACACATTCGAACCTTTGTAAAGAAAAGATAGTGAATATTAATAAGTTGAAATAACAGTTAAATGGAAAAAAACTTACCACACGCTTTCGTTTGCGCTTTTTGATTTTGACACCGCAAAAATCATCGCTAGAATCACTAGAACTTTCATTAGTTTGTTCATTATCTTTGCCACTGTCATCGTCATCGCTGTTGAAAAGATGTTTTTTGCTCTTTCTACGAAAAGTTACGTTTTCCTCATCTTCTTCTTCGCTTTCGCCACTATTCACTTTGGTGACTAAATTATTCACGTTTTTCTTTTTCACACCGACATCAGAGTCATCGTCAGAAGAGTTTAACAGCTTGTTGTTGTCTTTAACAAGCTTTTTTAATTCTTCAAGTTTTTTATCAGTCTTTTTCGGTGCAAAATCATCGATCTCGTCCTCTGAAATTTGCTCTCCCATTTCGTCGTCGTTGATGCTGTTGTTGGAATTATCCGAAGAATCATCATCGTCATCAATATCGCCATTATTGTCTTCTTCAGAGCTTATGTTTAGGTTGCCGTTTTCACCTTCATTCACGCAAGTTTCAAATAGCTCTTCAACGTCTGCGCAATAGTTATAAGACCAAACTGACTCATCATGGTTGTTCGCTTCATCCTCAGCAGGTCCAGTTTCTGGTGAATTTTCACCATCATTAGTGAATAAACCAGGGTTGTCTTTATCGTTAACTTTTGATGAATCGTCTTTTTCGTCAGAATTCTTTTTAAGTCTTATTTCAGAAGTTTTGGAAGTCTCCGAGTCAGAATCACCTGAGTTTGAATCTTCAAGATTATTTTTATCTTTCAGCAAATCTAATTCTTTTTCAATATCTGGAATGTTGATGTTGTCCTTGTTTTTAGTTTTACTTAAATTAGTGTTTACCACTTCATTGTTATTGTTAGAGGTAGTTGTCCTGTCATCATCTTTTGAACGACTTGAATTGGAGTCTGCACTAGAACAATCTTCAACATCTAGTTCTATAGCGTCCACATCAATGGCGGTTGACTCATTTGGATCGTTTGAATCACCGTTTTCAAGGGTCACAGAGTTGTCAGGCAACTTTTCAACTGTTCCTGCTTCGGTGGGTGAAAAAGTAGAACCTGAAGTGGATTGAAAAGCAGATAAAGTTAGAAAATTTTGATCATTTATCTGCAATGAGTTTTCAAGACATTTTGAATGATAATTTTCAATGCACAAAGACAACGTTGTAAACATTGCGTCAAGTTCAGCGCCAGTGTAATTCTTTTTACGATCAAATCCGGTGATTTTTTTCATCTCTTCAACAGCTTTGATGTAAAAGTTCTTCATAAAGTCGCCACTTAGAATCTGAGTTATTTCGGTTTTAGTGAAGGTGGTACGTCCAGTAAGAGGTAAACTAAAAACAAAATAAAAAAAGTAAACAAACAGGATATTAGAGTACTGAGGTCACTAGAGGAACCAAGTCAGAAGTACAAATAGATAAACTATAAATATTCATTTGCTAAAGATTGGCTGGAAAAGAAAATAGCATTTTTATTAAGTTTACAAACCTAGAATGAGACGTTGAAGGTTGTTGATCCGAAACCACAGGAGGTATTGTCGGAGAACTTAGAGGCGGCTCATCCGAAGACGGCCCTGAAAGATTTTCAGATTCACTTAAAACCATTGCAAAGACACTTGTAGAAAAAAATGGTTTTGAAAGATTGGAAGGTAAGACATCAGCTCATCTGACACGGTTTATTGTTTGCAGGAGCAAACCAGCGAAAGAAAAGACTAATTTTGCCTGTTCTGAAAAAAGTTAAGCTGAACTGTCCCTGTACGGAGTCGTCACTGCTGACTCAGCAGTGCTGAGCGAAGAACGCAGACGTAAACAAAAGGAAAAATGCTGTCCCTTGAATTAAAATGAGCGGGAGAGTTTTGTAACCTTTACAACACAAATAAAGACGGCAAAAATAATAACTTTTTTCAAGCCTAGGCAAAAAAGTTTATTTTTAGAACCATTCACCGTTAAAGTGCATTTAGCTGCCGGGCTATTTTGTCCAGAAAAATGTCTTGTAAACAAAAAAGCATCCACTGATCCAATTGGAACACACACACAATTGCTCATGCCTTAAGATCTCAATCGCTCACTGTCTTAGCATTTTGACGTATATTTATTTCAAGGTAATACTCACTGGTTGTCAAATCACCAGATAAGAGTTGTGTTCAGTGTTTCACTTTTGGTTTAAAAATATTTAGATTGCTTTGATTTAAAATTTTTTGAATTAGACCATATCTCAATCTAAATTGAATAACTTTTGTATTTGACTCATTTTCGCCTGCCAACAAAACAGTGGTCGATACATTTTGCAGTGTCAAGTTTAGTGTTCAAGAGAAGCAGAATCTATGCGTCGAAGTATTTACTAGTAGCATTATATATTATGCGATTATTATTCAAAGCAGGATCTGTTACAGTGCAGCGATTTGTGGCGAGTTGAAGAACTTTAGCCTTGCCAAGATTTAGGGTCTACTTTTGTTCGCTCACTGCTGTACAACAGCTGCCAGCTGGTTATGGCTCGTCGCTCGTGCGGGCCAATTGTCACTATTTATAGCGTAGATCAACTTTTACCCGCGCCATTCTCTGTGCCTTAGATCTCTTTCTCTCTCTTTCTCTACTAGAGCGCCTTCTCTATCCATTTGCCATTGTCTCAGTCTGAGCTTCTTATTCTTCTTAGGTGTGATAATTAAAGTGAAGAAAAATCACCGCCTGCTAAGTCGCCTTCATCCTTCGGTGCTAGTGTCTCAGTGTCATGATCGCCACCAGCTTCTCGTCATTTCATTCAACTCTCGTCACCAGTAGCATCCTCATCTCTTCTTTCACCAGCCATCTGGGATCACTCACCGGCAGAGAAGTGTGCCCGTGTGCGGAAATAATCAAAACAAACAAGCGGCGGCCTGGTGGCGCCAACCCTGCTGTACCATGTCAAAGCTGCAGAGAATATTAATTGTAGAACCTTACTATGGTGGAAGCCACAAGCAGTTCATTGAGACCTTATTGCCGCTCTCTGTCAACTACGATGATGTTCTGGGCGAAACACTGCCAAATGAAGCTCGAAAGAAGCCATCAGCACGATGGCCCACTTTCGAGTTCAAGTTGTACGATATGAAGGCGAAAAAGTGGCACTGGAGGGCACGAACCAGTGCACTGTACATGTCACAGGTGGTGGACCGAGAGGACACAAAGTTCGACATTCTCTTCGCCAGTTCAGTGCTCAATCTCAGCGAATTTCTGTCTTTGCGACCGGATTTAGCAAAGATTCCCATCAAGATAATCTACTTTCATGAGAACCAACTAGTTTATCCGATTCAAGCGCAAAAAGAACGCGATTTTCAGTACGGTTACAATCAGTTTCTTTCTTGGTAAGCTCGCACTTGGTACTATTGATCGTCAATTGAATTTCATCTGCTCTACCTCTAGCCTAGTCGCCGATCAGGTGGTGTTCAACTCAAACTACAATCGAGACTCTTTTCTGCTTGCTATTAAACCGTTTCTCAAAATGATGCCTGACTATCGTCCGCCGAATCTGGACGATTTGATTCGATCAATTAAGGAAAAGTCTCGCGTGCTCTACTTTCCGATCAAATTTTGTCACGTTCCGCTGATGCACACACAGACCAGAGAAAAGACTGTATTGCATATCATTTGGCCTCATCGATGGTATGAGTTTCATTTTTTATTCGTTATGGCTCTATTATACTGTCTCTTCGCGACGCAGGGAACACGACAAGAATCCCGAATCTCTTTTTCGAATTTTGTACACGCTTAAAGAGCACAATATCCGCTTTAAAGTTTCGGTTCTGGGCGAATCATTCTCGCAAGTTCCTGGTAACATTTTTCGCCATTTTGTTAGCTATCCATGGAGCTAATTTTATTTGTTTTCTCCTAGCTATTTTCGATGAAGCCAAGAAGAAGCTTGCCGATGAGATTATCAATTGGGGATTTTGTACATCAAAGGACGACTACTACCAAATACTATCCACTGCCAACGTCGCCTTGTCAACTGCAATCCATGAATTTTTTGGCGTCTCAATGTAAATAGTGGAGCACAATGCATTACTTGATTAGCTAAGCAAACATTTTTCTTTTTGTTCAATATTATCAGGCTTGAAGCAGCTTATTGCGGTTGCTATCCACTTTTGCCCGCTCGTCTAGTTTATCCTGAACTATTCCCAGGTACGTCTTTTTCACTTGTTTGCAGAATTATTCATTCTTTGAATTCTTTTTGTAATTATCTCCCAAACGCACTGTGCCTTATACTCAATAACTCTCGATTTACCATTGTGCTGACAGTGCATTGTTAGGAACAGTACTTTAATTAGATGCAGTACTACTGTTCTGCTATGATACTTTTTCTTCTTTTATGATCTGTGAAGTTTAATTAGCTGTCTGCTGTTTGTGTCTCACTTAAATTGCTAAATCTATTCTTATTCTCCCTCTCTGTCTCTAGCGCACTATCTCTATGAAACGGAGGAAGCGTGCGTTGATAGACTCAAGCAGTTCGCGGATTGCCCTGAGCGCATTCCAATGCCCTTGGACATTGCATTCTCTCGGATCGATTGGACTTATATTCGAGAAGACTACATGCGTCTGTTAAGTGCCAAGCCTCTACAATCCTCCACAGTAAACAATCATAGCAGCAGCAACCACACGAACTACCTCACAGTTCCTGAAGACAACTAAACACACGGACCTGGTCTGCTCTTTTCAAGTGTAGTCAATTCTTGTCTCTAAGTTTACGGAAGTCTTATTTTACCAAAAGGACAGTGCAGTACACTGTGCACAGATTGCCTCAATTGTAAACAGGCAAACAACCAAAGTGCTTGTTGTTTTATTTGAAGTTGCTGATCATTACATTTTTACTTGTAGAATATGTGTTTACCTGTTGATGTTTGCTGTTTTTGTTGTTTCGGTTTTTGCCTTTGATGTGTGCCCTGGAATGAATACTATTATAAAACTCTAAATGTAACGAAACAATTGTTAGTGACTTTATTTGGTTTTTCCGTATACATGTCGACTGTTGTTGGCTGCCAACAGATGTTTATCTATTAAATAATAGATGTAAAACATCCTAATATCAAAGTGAGTCAATGGATACTTTTTAACAAAAAAGATATAAAAAATGTTGTGGACGGACGAGAAGAAGAAGGCACCGAGTTAACAAGTTCGGTTTGTTCAGTTTGAGCAGTGTTCCGAAGAGCGGTTTCAAGCGTCGACATAGTTTTCTGAAAGTTGAGATGAATTAAAGGCGAAACTACTTGACTAGAGCATCGATCAAAATGACAGTTGCTGCGAATAAGTTGTGTTGTGTTGCACTTGAAAGGGTTTATTGCTGATCATTGAGACGAGTTGTTGGTGGTACTTGAAGGTGAGCGAATTCTTTCACTGAGTATACAGAGAGTATCACGAGAAGTATAACATATTTAACGAGTTAACTAAAAACAATCATTTTGCCAAGAGTTATCATCGACAAAGTTGTTGGCAACCAAGTGTTGATGCGCTTGTGAGCCAAGTTTACTTGTAGCTCCAGGGAACACCGATTCAAGCCTTCTTTTTACCAGTGTCTCGTTGTTGCAGTATCCGGTTGGTTGTGGAATTGCTCCTGGTACAGGGATTGCGGATCTAAAGTATATTGAGCACGGATATAAGTTTAAGCTTGCAGTTGTTAGATTGCGAGTTATTTACCTATTGACTGATGTAGATTTCGGCATCGCGGGAATGCGAGAAGAATGAGTTGGTGCTGTGGTGCTAGTGGATCCGTTGCTACCATTTGTCAGAGAGCCACTACTACTGTTGTTGTTGTTGTTAGCAAAGGGTGACGAGCTGTTTTGACTATTAATGTTGAAACCTTTCAATGTTCGCTTGGTTATTGTACCGAAACGAGGTCCTATCTGGGGCACTACCGTCGGAGCTTTGGGAGCTTCATTTTCTACATTTTCATTCTTTCTACGAGTCACAGTGTTAAATCGTCCTCCATTGTTTGACAAGTAGTTTTCGCGACTAAACCCATTTACTGGCGTGACGAAAGAGATGGGTTCAGAACTGAGCATGCTCTAAAACCGATTGCCAAAGTTACCTACCTGGAGTCGAATTCACCGGCTGCTGAACATCAAAGTAGGGATCGTGGTCTTTAGGCTCAAAGACGGAGTTCAACCACCGGTTAGCCTCGTCGTAGGCAGAGGGATCGTCGACGAAGATGTCCTCGCATAGGTAGAACTCATCCTTATCAAGGAAATCGTACTGCGGCTCGTCAAAGTCGATGATTCCCGGGTCCTCTTCGACGTCACTTGGCAGGTAGGAGAGCTTTCCAGGTGATGTTTTCGACGGAGATGAGGAGGCCATCGCCGCTCTTGGAGGTAAGCTGAAGTGCAGTGGACAAGTCACTTTTTCGCCTCGCTCATCGACTGTCTGCTCTTCTCTTTCTCTCTCTCTCTCTCTCCTCTGTTGTGATGTACTCTCTCGGCGAGCGCTCTACTCTCAGCGCACTGTTTTGTCAGAGCGCCTCTCTCGCAGCTGTTGCCACTACCGCTGCTGCAGTGCGCAGTCTGCGCAGACGCCACTGCACTAGGGCGTGATCAGGCGCCGAGAACTTTGAATTTGTTGACCGTCTCTCAGCAAACGCCGACCGTCTTCTTCGACTGTGCGGGAAAGTAGAAATGAGATGACACAGTTCCCTGTGGCCAGTGGTTTGAGCCATACCGAAAATGAGCAACAAGTGTGCCTGTTGCATGAGACACTGTTTCACCGGCACTATTGTGCGCACAAAGTAAAATGACATCGAGATTGGAGATTGGCACGATTGCACACACACACAGCCGTCAGCTTGGATTGTCCACTTTAGGCAATACTCCAGCCGCCATGCGTCGTGAAGTAGTGATAATGGTAATACACCGTAATTGGTTCACTACCACCGACAGGGGGAGAGCACTGGCGAAACTTAATATGAGCAATCAATGAAGCGAAACACTGTCGTCAGTGGGCATTGCAGAGCAACCAGGTGGTCTGAAAGCGGGCGAGAAGCAAGGAGAAATGCAATATTCTGTACAGTGGAGGGTACCAGTGGACGAACAGGCAACTCTGGCAGGCTGGTCATCAGACGGACTGACGGACTGTGACACACTGCAGTGATTCAAGGAGAGGTGCTCTGGCAGTGGCAGTTTGCCCAGAATTCCACTGCCACTTTTGATGATGCGACTGTAGTGCAGTGATCCAGTGCAGTGATAGCGCTGATCGAGTGGCATTGCTTGTCAGTGCAAATTGCTGCGCTCTATTCTGGTCTGTTCAAGTTTGCTCTCTGGCGGACTGTCCGCCAAAGAAGGCCGTCATTACCTGCGTGCCCTCAACAAAGGGTCAACGGTGAATGTGACAGAAGGCCTTACACGCTCGCTCTTTTCTAACGTCGGGGCGTCTTTTCAGTGAGAACGGAGTAAAGACTGTCACTGTGGGTGAGACAATCAGCGAAATAGACAATCAGAGAAAGAAGACACAAAGCGAGACGATGGTACAAATCGACTGCTGGTCTCATCATGACTGACTGCACCGCCAATTGTAATTGTCCAGCAGTGATCAGCCGTCGATAGGACAGTGAACAGCAGAGCTCACAGAGAGCAGATCCAGAAAGCAGGAGTGGGAATGGAGTACAAGCACTGTCCTTTCGAGCTGTACAGCGATCACACTGAAAGAAGTGAATGGCTGCCATTGCAGTGCAAAGTCACCACGAGCACTGAGAGATGAGATGAGTCACGAGAATGAGGGAGACAGGGCAGTGTCAGTGTTGATGCGTGTCAGTGGTGAAGCCAGTCATCCACACACAGCTTGACACCTTCATCGACAGTGCCAAGTTCAATTTGTGAGTGTGTGTCATCGTCGTGTCTCGTGACATTGAGCTTGAAAAAGTGGCCGCTGTAAAGTATACCTGCCGCCTACCTCTGGACCACCGTCTGACTACGTGGGCACCGGAACGCACTACAGTCTAATTAATTAGTTTGTATAGATCACATCTGTGCTCCTTTCTTCTTTTTCTCTGAGCGCAGTCATTCATCACAATTCAATTAAGGTGATGGTGCACTGTTCTCCTTCATCTATCTAAATTAGCCCGATTATGACTTTCATTGTGTCGTCTCTCTCCCTCTCATCTGTCCGGTGGGCAGAGTGGGCAGTGAGTTGGTGTGCTGCCTGTCAGAGAATGGGTTTCACTGGGCTAATCAGGCCAATGAGCACTGGATGCCATATTCGGCACTGTGGCACTGGCCATTAAGCCTCTCGCGGCAGCAAACTGATTCACCGATGCACACAGGGCACACCTCGGCGAATCCGCAGCAGCACTCTGCTTGCCCTTGGTCAAGGCGACTCTTTTCTCGACTGTCAGTGCCTGCCGCCTGGCAGTGTTTCCTCCTGATGCTCCATTAGGAAACATTAGACATTTGACAGAGCAGCAAATCCGATTAGCGGCACCAGTGCCAGTGGCCATGTTTACCTGCATACGCGCGATCAATTAATTGATCGCTTTGTTGGCAAACACGTCAACAGCGACGTCTTCTCTTGCTGAGGGAACTCGATGAGCAGCCGGAGAAGAAGAAGCATGGCACTCATCGGTCCTTAATTAGTGGGTCCGGGCACATGACGGTTTGGTGCGAGAACAGTCGAACTCAGTGTCCATGTCAGAGAGGAATGGCTGACTGACTGAACGAGTGGCTACTTCAGTGGTAGCCAGTGTCTGCCTTTCCGCAATGTGCTTCGTGCCGAGTGCAATTGTTTTGCCATTTGGCGTCATCGCATGATCGCATCAGTGAGACTAGTGCTGCGAATTAATAGGCCTGAAATAGACGACAGAGTAATCCAATTTGGCTGCCGATTAATCATGCACAGGAGAAGAATGAAGAGAGAGAGAGAGAGAGAGGAGGAGGTCAATGGGAAAAGAGAAAAGAGAGAGAGAGAGGGACTTGACTGTGAGGAAAAAACGAGTGGTGATTATCGAGGATGATGTCAATACACTGCCGATCACTTCTCCACCATGCAGCTGATACTTGTCTTTGTCTAATTAGGTAAATGTCTTCTGACTTGAATCAAAGTGGCTGTTGTGCTGATGGTGGTGGTGTGCACTGTGGTCAGTACTAAAGTGCTCGCCAAAATGCCGCTTGATTGTCAGTGCTGCCAAACTAAAGATAGTCTCCACTCGTTTAGATTTAGATTGTTTTCCTAGGTCCTCTTCTGTACGCATTTCCTATGCATAATCCAGTGACTTGAGTGGAGAATGACTTTTCCACGATCTGTCAGGAGGAGAAAGAGTGGCTCGGGTTGGCGCCACTGGCCAATTGGCCGAGGCATACAGTAGCAGGTAATGGTAATGGTAATGGTAATGGTAATGGTGAGGCTGGCACAGTGGACAACTGCTGGGCAAGTCGTCGTCGACGGCAGTCAGTCAGTCAGTCAGTCAGCGAAGCTGCACCATCATCATCCTCGAGCGGTAATTACCGGCCATTGAAGTGCCTCTGTGCACTGACGCCTGCTGCCCACTCTGCACGACTCCACTGACATCGTCGTCACCAGACCTCTCTGCCACACTCACTTCCCACCATCACGACACACATTGTTTCCACTGACCGGTACCACCACTTGCCACTACCCGTCCCAAAACAGTGGCAGCGTCCTGATAAGCATCAAAAAGGCTCTCATTTGGGTGCAGAGTTCAGAGTTGAACATAACAAGGAAACAAGCAACAATTTCCATATTGACCAGTTTTTGCCGACACCACTGGTTGCCTTTTCTCACACTCAACTAAATGGTGCCCTTGGCGGTCTCTCAAGACACGCGTCGCACGGGCAAAGATCTTTTTAGATTGGATTTACTGCAGAAGTGAAAAACAGTTTACCGGGCAATCAATTGATCGAGTTTTCTCTCGCTGAACACACTGCTCTACTAATCATTAGCCTAATTAAACGCCTCTCACACTGTGCATAGATGTTTTGGCTGGGAAATAAGTTTGTGAGATGACTTGAAGCCATCTGACTGATCGAACACTTGCACCTTAATTAGCGATGGTAAAAAATGAATGTGAGTGAATAAAGGGCATTAGTTCGGCCAAGTTCAAAATGCATACTACCCGCCATCTACCGCGCTGTTATCTAAAACTAATCTGGTTATCAGAATTGTTTTTCATTTGTAATTTCACTTCGAATTTATATATTCTTGTGATAAACAGCGCTTTTTAGACTTGGAAAGTTCCCCTGCCGTACACGTGGAATATTCCGCTTCTCTCTGCCTGTAACTGCACCGCTGGCATGACCGTTTTTCTGCCGAATTACTAGCACTGTACAGACTGCGCCTGTCCTGTTGTCTATGAACGTGCGTCTTCTGTGTTGATGGGATGAGCCCCCACTGGATCTGCTGTCATTTATTTACGCTCACACGTTTGCTCTTTTTGCCAGTCACTACTAGTTTGTCATCCGACAATATATCTCACTACCCGAGAGCACATTGCCATTTGCGACAAGAGTATTTTACCCAGGTAACGCCCAGTCTATTTGCTACTCGATCATTCATACTTTGCTTTCCTTATTGTGCAGTATAAACCTACTATTAGTATGGCCGAATTCGCCGATTTTGGTGGCTCTGCGGCGCCAGCTTCTACTGATGATCCGGCTGCTGACTTTCTTGCACGCGAGCAGTCGGCTCTGGGCGATCTCGACGAAGATTTTGCTTTCAACAAGGATACTCAAGCTAATCCTAACACCGGTATGACAACGTGTTTGCTTTTTGCTGCCCTTCTAAATCACTTTTTACTCTAACTTTAGAAGTAAATGGCGACAGTCATGCCGACTTTGGTGAACCGACAAATGGCGACGTAAATAACGATTTGTCAAATGGCATATCAGATTTGTCGTTAAATGGCAATAAGAATGATTCAGGAATCAGTATGCCCATTTTACCAACCGAAGAGCCAGAATCTATTAAAAAGTGGCGCGAAGAGCACAAAAGAGCTCTCGAAGAGAAAGACGCTGATGAAAAGACCAAGATTGCTGAACTGAAGGAGCAAGGCAAAAAAGAACTGGAAGATTGGTACACTCGCTACAAAGACCAACTTGCCAAAGCAAAGCAACAAAACAGGTATGTTTCTAGTTTTTTCTAAACCAAAAGTTTTTTGGGGGTGTTGACTCATTTCTATTTGTGCTTGTTCTGTCACTTCACTTCTTTAACACCCATTCTTTCTATTTGTAACGAAAACGCTATTTCTTCACAATCTAACTCATTGATCCTGTGATCAACACTACCTTTTTCTACTTTCTATTCACATTCTTTTTCAGAGAATCTGCTATGTAAGTTGTCTTTGTAACCTTTTTCTGCATGTTTCTTTTTATGTTTAGCCCGTTACCTTTTCGATTGCCTTTACTAACATTTGTTTTTGTTTTAGGAATGCCGAAAAAGAGTGGATTGCCGAACGCGACACAGATTCTGGCGCCCAAGACTGGGAGAAGATTACACGTTTGTGTGATTTTAACCCTAAAACATCAAGAAACACCAAGGACACTTCTAGAATGCGTTCCATCCTTCTGCAAGTGAAGCAGACGCCACCTGCCACTTCGGCCCCGGTGTCCTAAATGTAATATCTCTATCCTAGTTTTTACCAGTTGTGCATACGAACGGCTAACTGATTAACAGATGTAATGATGGCTCATTTCAACTCCAACACAACGCCCCTTGAAGCTGGGCTATTTATATTCCAAAATGAAGTGAACTCGTCGCCCTTTGTTTTAACCATTTCTGTAGCCTCTGCACTAAAGACCTGTTAGTCTCATATAAGATTGTTTGAGTCAACTTCTGACCGCCAATAAATGTACAACCATAAACTTTCCAGAATCCGAAGTAAAAGTACATTTCCAGTCATTCAGTCCCTTCTCTTTGTTTCCACCACCGTTTGATAAGATGGGCACCAGACAACAATCAAGTGGTGCGGTGTTGTGGCGACGTCAGCCGCCTGCTTGCAACCTGTCACATTGCAGCAACAGTGCGCGGCGTCGCATTTCGAACTCTTCGATTCTACCCTTGGTCACACTCTGAAGCACAGTTTTCAGGTGCCAGTGGCAGAGGAGCATGCATTGTTGCAGCCGTGGCAACCTGTCCGGCGCTCTCTTCATCATCACCGTCGTCAGCAGCAGCAGCAGTGGACAGGTGCGGCAGGCAAGAGAAGAAGGTGCCTTCTCACCTTTGCGTAAGGGTTTGGGCGAGCGCACTCGTACTTATTCTGCTCAAGTGCTCGCTCTCTCCCTCTCCATCGCTTCCCCTCTCTTGCGCAGACAGTGTCTTTGCCAGTGGCAGCATTGAAGAGCACATACACACTCGTGGGCGGCAGAATACCGCTGGCTGCCCCCGAGTGTGGTGGGGACTGAGTGTCGGCGGACTCCCGAAAGCCCGGTGGCATTCACTGGAAGCCCGAGGAGACCGGGAAAGGTCAGGGAAAGGGTAGTGAATGGAATGCGAGCACATGTAGTGAGCGGCGAGCGGACCAGAGAGCAGGTGCCAGTGGGCGCTGAGCGCCAAGCTCCGCCTTCTGCTTTCCGTCACCTATTCCCACCCAAGCAGCAGCTGTGAAGGCGAGTTGGTGGCTGTCGTTGTCTATTCTCAGGCTGAGGCAGTCTCAGCTGGGGAGTCTCAGAGACTCAATGGTCAAACAAAAATGGTGTCAAATGAGGTAAATCATCAAAGTCCGGCCACCGTGGCCGCTAAACCAGCCGCTTCAGCAAATTCCACCAATTCAACCAACGACCCTCAAACGTCTCCTCAGAGCCAAAATGCCAGCCGAAGCACGCAAGACGATGCCATGGTCTCGTACGTATTTCAAAGGCCCAATGACGCCGAGTATCAACCCTACCCCAAATCGTCTCGATGGTTCGGCAATGAAGATGCCAATCTAATAGATGTAAGTGTGACATTTCTGTCTTCTTAGCTGTCAAGAGCGGTAGTCTCATAATTGCATGCTATTGCCTCCTCAATGCAGAGTAATGGAGCTCCTGACACACAAGAGCTGGAGGCAGGCTTTAACGCACTCTCAATTGAACCGGAAGGCTTTGCGTCCACAAAGAAGATCTGGGGCGTGGAGGACAAACACGTCGACGATGCTAAGCCTCTCTTTATCAGCGATTCGCACCAGTGGGGGCGTGACTCCACCTGGAGCTCGGCACCTGGGTCAGGCAATGCTACGAATGAAAACGGCGGTCTCTCAGATCACGCCGTCTCACAGCCCATTATGGTTAAGCGTGGAAATGCCAACAACAGCAACTACAGCGCTGATGGAGTTCTACTGTCACCTCGTTCAAATGACACCGGCTTCATTGGCATGAAAATGGCCGAGTCTCTGCTAAACAACTCACCTTCTTCAAAGGAAAATCTCGAATCTCGATTGCACTCGAGGTTGTTGCGCGATCACGACAAGGTTTCACAGAGCACACGAGGCGGAAAGGTGGAAAAGGACACGCCCAACTCATCGCACCCAACAACAAATGGCGCCACTAACGGATTTGGGCCGAATGAAGATGGCATTGATCCTACTAAAATTTTCAACCGAGCCCCGGGAATTCCGCATCAAATTGACGAAAGTGCTCCTATAATCAGCAACAACAAAACATCAGTAATTGATGGCATGATAATGCCTGGTCACCCGCCGCCGTTCTCCGACTTCAACTCTGATCAGCTAACTTCTGGAGCAATATCCGCCATCGACGCACTACCACCGTTTGGCAATAGTGACTACGTCAATCACCTATTGCCCTCTGCAAATGACTCTCCCAACTTGATGGAGGCCTACACCAACAACCTCTACCAACAACAGCAGCGTGCGGCAGCCTCTGGACCCAACTCTGCTGGTCAGCAGGCTGCGAACAATCAGCTTTCTCTGCTGGCCAGCCAGCAGCAGCAGCACCTGAGCATGACTGCTCAGCAGAATCTTCCACCCAATGGTGCTGCCCCTGCCCTCGGCCATCCAAATGCACCCCCAGCGGGCAACACCAACATCTTCCCAGCTGCCACCCAAAGCGCTCCGAACCACTACTTTTCCGATCCCTTCATGAGTCACATGCTTGCCACAGGTGCGCCTGGGCCTGCTGCCATGGCAATGGCTTCGCAGTACTACGGCTTTCCACCCTGGAACATGTACCCCGGACTGATGCCGAACGCCACCACGGCTGGAGGGCAGCTTCCCAACCAGTCTGGCCACCCGCCGTCGATGCAGCAGGTTCGAGGGGGAAACAACCCTCAAAACTCCTCCGGTCGGCCAATGTCGCCCACGGGTGGCAATGACCACAACTCGGCTAGCTCGCAAGCACTGGCTGCCATACAAGCACAAGCCGCCGCCGCACAGGCTGGCCAGACGGGATTCCCAATGATTCCAATGCCTGGCGCACCCTCTGGCTTCTACGCCGACCAGAACAGTCTTTCCGCCCTGGCTGCTGCTGGCCGGGGAATGCCTCCCTCGGCGATGCACCGGATGATGCCGCCGCAGATGAACATGCTACAGAACCCGGCGGCGGCAATCGGCAGCGGCAACTTGCGAATGCTGCAGAATGCCGCCAACCAAGCTGCTGGCCCCTCACACACCCAAGCCAATCCGCTCTTTGCAGGCAATGGGCCCAACAATGCCAACGCCAACGCAATGTACACTTCGGGAAACTCTGCTCTGGGGTACAACAACATGCCATCGGGTATCTTCTCAGCCAACGGCCATCCCACAGGGCCTCAAGCACTTGGCCCACAGCAAATGGGTTTCCACAATCCAGGTAAATATTTTGAAGGTGCACTTAAATTCAACTACCATGTCGTTTGTGTCGTCTCTCTTTTAGCTCTCGGTCCAATTGGCGCTTCGCTTCAGTCGGGAATGGCGAACAACGCCCTCGGAGGAACAAACTCTCCTCGTCGTGACTCGATGGATGGTCGAAACGCAAGTGCCGTCGGCCTTGGCGGTGTCTTCCCCAACATGATCAACGAAAGCAACATGAACGCCTTCTCCCGACATATGGCTGCCAGTACGCTGAACAATGCTGTCTCGGGAAAGCCTGGACTGAACAACAACCTGGCGAACGCACAGTTTTACGGCATGGGAATCAACTCACCCGGGCCGATGGGCATGGCAGGCATGACAGGGCAAAGCATGACACCGCCGCCGATGAACTCCATGGAAGCTTCCATGAATGGGTTTGCCAATGCACTGACTGGGCCTAACAACTCGCTGTACATGAATGGAATGCGCCTAATGAATCCTGGCTCGGAGGGCAAGTACATGGCTCGCAATGGCATCATCAGCCAGAATGCCGCTTTTGCCGCCGGCATAGGCAACTTTGGCACTGCCTCCTCCCAAGTAATGAACAATCAAGCTGGCATGCACTTTAATCATCCCAATGGCATGCAACAGGTGAACAACCAAACGAGCAACAACTACTCCAGCAATAGCAGCAATCGCACTAGCACGCAACGAACGTAAGTTGGGGGTGGTAGCCAAAGAGAGACCACGGTTTTTAATCTTTCGATTTCCCGATTAGACGATCTGTTGAGAAAAATGTGGGTCGCTCTACTTTGCTGGAAGACTTTCGAAACTCCCGTCTGCCCAATCTGGCTTTGCGGGACTTGACCGACCACATTGTTGAGTTCTCTCAAGATCAACACGGCTCTCGCTTCATTCAACAAAAGCTGGAACGTGCTAGTGACGATGAAAAGCAGCTGGTGTTTAATGAGATAATCACCCAAGCTTACCAACTAATGACTGACGTTTTTGGCAATTATGTCATTCAGAAGTTTTTCGAGTTCGGCACGGCTCCACAGAAGCAAGCTTTAGCGCAAACCATTCGAGGAAACGTACTCAACCTGGCGCTGCAAATGTACGGCTGCAGGGTGATTCAGAAGGCGCTCGAATCGATTCCCTCAGACCAGCAAAAGGAAATTGTGAAGGAACTGGATGGCCACGTCTTGAAGTGCGTGAAAGATCAGAATGGCAACCACGTGGTGCAAAAGTGCATCGAGTGCATTGAGCCGGCTGCCCTACAGTTTATCATTAGTGCTTTTCAAGGACAGGTATGTGTGCACAGAGCCCAACTGATATTTGTATTTCAGTAACCATTATACTCGCATTTGTCCACTATAAAAGGTGCTCTCGCTTTCCACCCATCCTTATGGCTGTCGAGTGATACAGCGCATTTTGGAGCACTGCAATCCTGAGCAGACATCGTGCATCCTATCGGAGCTGCATGTCAACACTGAGCAGCTCGTTCAAGATCAGTACGGTAACTATGTAGTTCAGCATGTGCTAGAGCATGGACGGCCAGAGGACAAGAGCAAGATCATCCTGATGGTTCGCGGCAAGGTGTTGAACTTGTCACAGCACAAGTTTGCTAGGTAAGCTTCTGAGCATTGCTCTTCTTAGAATACCATTTAAATTAATTGCCGCGCTAATTCTCTCTACAGCAACGTGGTTGAACGGTGCATTACACAGGCAATGCGCTCTGAACGAGCCGTACTCATTGATGAAGTGTGCAACTATAATGACAAGTGAGTAGAATGCTGACAACTTTGACGATGAAGCTTCCTAACGATGAATTTTCATTCCTCTTTAGTGCACTTTACACGATGATGAAAGATCAGTATGCCAATTACGTTGTTCAGAAGATGATTGAAGTGGCCGACTCTCAGCAAAGAAAGACGCTTCTACTGCGCATTCGACCTCACATGAACTCTCTACGACGCTTCACTTACGGAAAGCACATCTTGGCGAAACTGGAAAAGTACATGAACACCAGCTCTAAATCAGCCAGCTCTGCATCAGCGACAGCGGCGAATGTTTCGGTGGTCAGTAATGGCGGAAACAGTCCAGTCGCCGCATCAGTGTCTCCCAGTGATTCCAGTGCTCTCGCCGCTACTGTTGCAGCCACCGTCGGTGTTAATACGCTGACTTCAGCAAGCAACGGCACTGTCGTCGTGAATGGAGCCGTGCCCACCACTAACGGCACCAGTCCCATTCAAGTGAATGGCGCCAATGGACAGGTGGTGATTGGCGAAGAAGTCAACTAGTTGTTGTAAGTCGAACCACTCACCCTTCCCTCCCCCGTCCAAGTGGACGATCATGTTTTCAAAGCATCGACAACATCACTGATGTATATACGGATCTTGGACGTCTCCATTTTCACTGACAAGCGAACGGTTCAACTTTTTTTGGGAGGTTTTTTTAAGCATCTTTCTATATAGTTTGATCACAATTCTCTACACACAAAACAAGCAAACAAACACACCTAACATTTTTCGACACACATACTCATTTCCTTTATTTTTTATTCTTAGGACCACCCTCCTGGGAACCTTTTTTGCTTATTTCTTTAAGCACCCGAGCTCGGGCTTGTAGATAGCTTCATTTTCCCTATTTATTTAGTGCTTGTACATTTTCGATGCAGATACTTCATTTTATATATTTTTTCTTCTTAACTACACTATATCTTTATATATTCGACACCATTTACTTATGCATGAAATAGACTGAATTATAGCCCTCTAGACTTTCTCTTCTCACCAGACTTTTTTCAGATTGCTCTTAAAATCAGTGATAACTTTGTTGGTTGATTCAATATTTAAGCTCAACTATTTACAACTCGCACACCTACGACCCAAATCAAACTGCACAGACGGCGATTTATTCCAGTCTGCTACTTTCACTGCACATTACCTAAATTACCCTACCCAACACACCTCTTCCTTAAACTTTGAGAAGGAGGCAAAGTTGAAACATTGGCATTTCGCCAAACTCCGATTTGACTCCATTTGCTTCTTTTTACTTGCGATATCTTCTTTACCGACTGCTGTTAGAGATTTTAACACTTCATTCGTATTTCAACTTTGAAAACAACTGTGAGACAAATTTTTTGCTTCCAAGTTCTACCATTTACCTTTTATCGTTTTATTCTCATTAGTGCGTGTTGATTTCAAGTTCTTCCACAAACTATTTTAAGTCTTCGATCTTTAATCTCATTTTCAGTGAAAAAATCAGTTTCTTTTCTTTAAAATTAATTAGTTCAGGTGTGGGCTACCTATCCCTTTATAAACAGTTGCCTTTCTCTCCTATGTGTGTTTGTTTAAACTTTCAGACTTTGAAGTGAGCATGTTCATCTTTGCCCTTTAAAAACATCACTGATTTTTTCTGAAAAAGCTTTGCACTTGTCGCCACCAAGTCGACTACATATAAATATTCGTTTGTTCATAGATGTCTATATACCATATATTTTTTTAAACACTGTGTCTTATACCCATAATAGATAATGTCGTTTAGACTTGAAAGAGAGAACGTTTCCAAATTAAATATATTTATGTACTGCGAGAGATTCAGTGATCTCTGATCAGCCTGTGATGATCAGTGTGTTAGGCCATTCGTTGTGTGTGGAGAACGCGCGTGTGGACCTCCTCCTCTGGCTTGAGTCCAGAATTTGCTGCCAACCAAATTACAATAGTCTTCCGACACTTTAGGTCTTCCTCTCTATCTCTCTTTCTTCCAAACATAGCAATAAGTTTTGCTTACAAGTAATTTATGCTTTCTCAAATTGTTAGCTCCCGTTGACTTTCTTGATTATAATTTCTCTAAATTCTTTTTGTTTCAATGTACATTATTTATTTATTTATGTAAATCTTGTGAATACTTTTTTCTTTTATTCTTATCACATCTTCCAAATTGCTCGTAAACTTTTTCATTTCTGGCAGAATTTAAAAATTGTAACATAACACTTTTCATCGACTTTACCTCTCAGCTTTCTTCGTTTGACCACCTAAGTCGATAGCATCCCTTCTGTCGCAAACATTCAAATAATTTTGTGATCTAACATCCACACACACACAAACACACTCTTTCACTTTCTTCTCTCATTCAACCTTGTAATTTGTAGCTACCTTTTGCTGCCTGTATAGTGTATGTTCTTTGTATATGTCCACGAGCACGACAAGCTTCCAAGTCAAGGTTTTGAGAGAAAAGAGAAAGCAAATCCTAAACGACAATTTTTCACTACCCACGGGAGTCGGCTGAAATGGACGAGCAAAGAAACGGCTACTCGACTAAATTTTCTCTTTTTCGAAACTTTCATCCACACCTCTTTTCTGGATTCGCACTCAAACTGGCGATCACTTGTGAAAGTGTTTGTCAGAGTCAGTAGGCAAAAACTGGGTCCTCTGGAGTGAAGTCCACCACAACTGAACTGTATGTAACTACCCTGTATGTATTTCTGTATGTATGTATTCCACACCTGTATTTTACTTCTCCTGTATGTATGTGTATAGCCTGAATTCTGTTGTGCGCGCAATGTATGGCCAAGGTGACGAACGAACACGCATATCTCTCACAGCACTCTTGTACAAAAACCGACTTTTCCTGCTGACCACTGTCACTAATCTCTATGCCTACTTTTCATCAAATAATCCCTTTATTTTCTTGTTTGACTAAATTGTATAATCAACTTCTTTTGTCAAATTCTCTCACCACTGATTAACTAATGAACTAAAATTACACATTTGCTTGAAAATTTACCAAACGGGTTACTTAATCGTACAAAGCACTTTTCTGTGCAATGAAAGTTAAAACTGCTTAGCTGCTTTTCTGTCATTGTTTCAATATAGCACAATTTGTACCCGATTGCTTGACTGTTTTCATTTTGTTTTTTTTCTTTCAACACAATTTCCTTGTATTTTTTTCTCTTTCTGTCAAAACTTATTTTATTATGCCCCATTTATGATGCAGAACTATTACACTACTACTAATGTCTAATATATCGTACTCGGTTGCTTATTTTGATATAAATATTCTTTTGCAAATAATAAAATTGATGCTTTTTGGTGAAATTAAGTGTGATTTGTAATTTTTAAGAAGTCAAAAATGCCGCTTAAAATGTGCAAAGAGTAACCTATTTACACCTCACGGATTGAGAGGCTATGTCGACACCAAAGGTATTTTAAGAAAATCTGCTCTCAAATTGAGGCTCATAACAGCGATCCGCCGACCTGATTGTTTACCAATTAGTACTCGAATTGTTACATCATAATCAAATCTTCGTGTTTTACCATCAAATACCTAGCTGATTGCATGTTTCAGCATGTCTCAGCCAGCTAAAACGCGGGAAGGTAAGTTAAAGTTTGCCGTTGATTGCACTGATTACTTCAATTTGGTCTATTACTTTGTATTTGTAGAAATTGAGCAGCAAGTTTTGGAGTTCCAGAAGAAAGCTGCTCAAAATGCAGCCAATGGTGACGGTGACGATGATGAAGGCCGGATATCTCTTTCCAAGGCTAATATGGACAGTGATATTTACGGTGATGGCCGAAGAAGCAATGAGTATCACAGCTCCATTCCGGCCAATGACGATGCCGACTATGACGTAAGTGAAACAACACAATATGGTATCCAATAACTAATTTGGGTTTTTGTTTTTAGGATGAAGACACTGAAAACACCAATGAGTCGTCTTCGGCCGATACATACAGTGCGTACAAGAAGCAAATCAATGCATTTAATGCTCCGAAAAACTATCTTCAAGATGTTGTCGATGATGTAAGTTTTTCAATGTTTCTAAATGGCAATTTTAAAAATAACAATTGTTTTTCTATAAAGAATCATGATCCTCTAGCTGAACAGCGAGTTGCTCGAGTAGCAGATCGTGAAGATGAATATCGACGTCGCTTTCGAAATCGACAATTGTCCCCAGAGCGTATTGATGTTTTCGCTGATGGTATGTAATTTTGACTTTTTAATTTACGCTTTTTTGTGCTATCTTTTGCTGTTAGTATGACATGACGTCATTTAAAACATGCTAAGTGAGACGGTGATTTTTCTTCTCTAAAACCCAATTTAATTTTGCTGTTTTTATTATTTTATAATAATGTTTTCTGATGTACAGTGGGTGTGTCAAAAAATCCAAGTCGTTATTTACTAATACAGAAAGACTATACTTTTCAGACTGCACACTTGCAATTTTACCCCTTGATTGATTTTTCTCTTTTGCGATTAGCGCAGAAAGAATTGGTTCCACTTAACGTTTATCGCTTTCGATATTTTGCTTCAGTAAGTACTACCAGCAGGTCTTCAAGTTCCAGCTTTGACTAATTATGGTCTTTTCTCGAACAAGAATCGCAAGCCAATTTCCGTCTAATTGAATCAAAAAGTATTGGCACTTTGAATGTAATTGACTGGTGGAACCTGTTTAAACTTTGCTCTTTTATATAATTTGATTTTCTCTTTACCATGCTATTACATTTGGAAGTTACTAACCTGTTTTTATTTTATTTTTTATTTTGTTTTCTAGGCGGAAAAACACCAGATCCATCTGCTAGGACTTACAAAACGATCATTAAAGAAACTGCTCTCAGCAATGAAGAGGTAAGATCTATTTATATTTTTTAAATTTAAAGTTTTAACCTTATTTTTTATTTATTACTCTTAGGCTGAACTTAAGAAAAAGTTGAGCGAAAAAGCCAAAGCTGGTGAGCTGAAAGCAGTTTCTACGCCTGCTTCATCTTCAAAGCGACGACGCTGGGATGCTGCACCATCTCCAGCTGATGAAGAGCCGGCTGCGAAAAAGATTGCATATCATGAAGCGGCCACTCCTGCCATTCCTGGTCGTTGGGATCAAACTCCTGGCCACTTTTCTGAAGGGCCTCAAGCTCCACAGCAGTGGGAACCAACTCCAATTCATCCAAGTCAGGCGGCAACGCCTGGTCATGAAACTCCTGCAGCGAGAGGCAGTCAGCGTCGCAATCGCTGGGATGAAACGCCGAAAACTGAGCGCGAAGTTGCTGCTGGTTCTCTTTCGGGTTGGGCAGAGACCCCTCGTGTGGATCGCATTTCCGATGATGCCGTTTCAGACACGCCCAGTGCCTCCAAGCGACGATCTCGATGGGACGAAACACCTTCGGCAACGCCATCAATCACATCAACTCCAATGATGACTCCTTCTGGGGCGACTCCGCTCGGGCCCAAAGCAATGGGTCTTGCCACTCCAACCCCTGGACATATGGTGGCCATGACGCCTGAACAGGCGCAAGCATTTCGCTGGGAGCGTGAAATCGACGAACGTAATCGACCCTTCTCGGATGATGAACTGGACGCACTGTTCCCTCCTGGTTACAAAGTTCTGGCTCCTCCTCCTGGATATCAGCCGATTCGAACGCCAGCTAGAAAGCTTATGGCTACTCCAACACCGATGGTCGGCGCAGCTGGTAGCGGGTTCTTCATGCAAAAGGAAGATCCCACTAGTACAACAGGCGTGGGCTCTAAAATGATGATGGATTTGGAACCAAAGGGGCAAAATTTGCCGCCGCTTAAACCGGATGATCTGCAGTACTTTGACAAACTGCTCAATGAAGTTGATGAGGAAGCACTAAGCCCTGATGAACAGAAGGAGCGAAAAATCATGAAGCTACTGCTGAAGATTAAGAATGGCACTCCACCAATGCGAAAATCCGCCCTTCGTCAGATCACAGACAAAGCTCGCGAGTTTGGAGCCGGTCCACTGTTTAATCAAATTTTGCCACTCTTAATGTCCCCCACATTGGAAGATCAAGAGCGACATTTACTGGTGAAGGTCATTGATCGAATTCTCTACAAACTTGACGACCTCGTTCGACCTTATGTGCACAAAATTCTAGTCGTTATCGAGCCGTTGCTGATTGACGAAGATTACTATGCTCGTGTGGAGGGTCGTGAAATCATTTCAAACTTGGCCAAAGCTGCTGGTCTTGCTACCATGATTTCTACTATGCGTCCCGATATTGACAATGTCGACGAGTATGTGCGAAACACCACAGCCCGTGCTTTTGCTGTTGTCGCTTCGGCTCTGGGCATTCCCTCCCTCCTGCCCTTTCTCAAAGCTGTCTGCAAAAGTAAGAAGTCATGGCAAGCCCGACATACTGGCATCAAAATTGTTCAGCAAATTGCCATCCTCATGGGGTGTGCCATTTTGCCGCACCTTCGCAGTTTGGTCGAGATCATCGAGCATGGCCTTGTGGACGAACAGCAAAAAGTGCGCACTATCACCGCTCTTGCACTGGCTGCCCTCGCTGAAGCAGCAACTCCCTATGGCATTGAATCATTTGACTCGGTGTTGAAGCCTCTCTGGAAAGGCATCAGAACGCACCGAGGAAAGGGATTGGCTGCATTTCTGAAAGCCATCGGCTATCTTATTCCACTCATGGACGCCGAATATGCCAATTACTACACGCGGGAAGTTATGTTTATTCTTATTCGTGAGTTTCAGTCGCCTGACGAAGAAATGAAGAAAATTGTCTTGAAAGTGGTGAAGCAGTGCTGTGGCACTGACGGTGTCGAGCCTCAGTACATCAAAGAAGAGGTGTTGCCTCACTTTTTCCGTCATTTCTGGAATCATCGAATGGCTCTTGACCGACGCAACTATCGTCAACTGGTGGATACTACGGTGGAGATTGCCAACAAAGTGGAAGCGGCAGAGATTATCACTCGCATTGTCGACGACCTAAAGGATGAAAATGAGGCGTACCGTAAGATGGTCATGGAGACAATTGAAAAGATCATGTCCAACTTGGGTGCCTCGCAAATTGATTCCCGTCTTGAAGAACAGCTTATCGATGGCATTTTGTATGCCTTTCAGGAGCAGACAACCGAAGATATGGTCATGCTGAATGGTTTCGGGACTATTGTGAGCACACTTGGAAAGCGCGTAAAGCCTTATTTGCCTCAAATATGCGGTACTATTCTGTGGCGCCTGAACAACAAGTCTGCTAAAGTTCGCCAGCAAGCGGCTGATCTGATTTCAAAGATAGCCGTTGTTATGAAGACCTGCAATGAGGAGAAACTGATGAGTCATATGGGAGTGGTGCTTTATGAGTACCTTGGCGAGGAGTACCCTGAAGTGTTGGGTTCCATTCTTGGAGCTCTTAAGGCAATCGTCAATGTTATTGGCATGGACAAAATGACGCCGCCTATTAAAGATCTACTTCCTCGTCTGACGCCCATTCTGAAGAATCGACACGAAAAGGTACAGGAGAACTGCATCGATTTGGTTGGACGTATTGCTGATCGAGGTGCAGAGTTTGTATCAGCACGCGAATGGATGCGTATCTGCTTTGAGTTGCTCGAGTTGCTGAAGGCTCACAAAAAAGCCATTCGTCGTGCTGCGGTGAACACCTTTGGATACATTGCCAAGGCCATTGGTCCTCATGATGTCCTGGCTACCCTTCTCAACAACCTGCGTGTACAAGAACGACAGAACCGAGTGTGCACCACTGTAGCCATTGCTATTGTCGCCGAGACTTGTTCTCCTTTTACCGTCTTGCCCGCTCTCATGAACGAGTACCGAGTTCCTGAGCTGAACGTCCAGAATGGTGTTCTCAAGTCACTCTCTTTCCTCTTTGAGTACATTGGCGAAATGGCCAAGGACTACATCTATGCTGTAACGCCTCTTTTGGAAGACGCTCTCATGGACAGGTATGTGTTGTTTCGCTTACTTAAATATACTAACTTAAAATGCTGGTCACTTTCAGAGATTTGGTTCATCGTCAAACAGCTTGCTCTGTGATTCAACACATGGCACTCGGCGTGTACGGCTTCGGTTGTGAGGACGCTCTCACTCACCTTCTCAACTTTGTTTGGCCGAATATATTTGAAACTTCTCCACATTTGGTGCAGGCATTTATGGGCGCTATTGAGGGTTTTAAAGTATCTCTTGGCCCTATTAAAATGTTGCAGTACACATTGCAAGTAAGTTCAGTTTATTTGATGAGATGGCGGCAATATTTTATTAACTGATTTATAAATCTATTTTTAGGGGCTTTTTCATCCAGCTCGGAAGGTCCGTGATGTTTATTGGAAAGTTTACAACACGCTGTATATTGGAGCCCAAGATTCTCTGGTAGCCGGATATCCGCGATCACCCAACGATAAAACCAATAATTACATTCGCACTGAATTGGATTATGTTCTGTAGTTGCCTGAACTTTTATGTACATAAGTTTTCAGGTATCATTTGACATAATACAGAGCTGTCACTGAATCAAATTATTGAAAATCTTCTATTGTCATAAATTGTTCGACTGTAGGCAAAGAATTATTGTTTCGTACTTTATTCAATTAAAATTCATTTTCATTTTAAATTAGTTTCGGTTGTTTTATTTTCCTCTGTAACCTGATACTATGTCAAATTGGTCACACTGCTTTGTTGTCAGTGGAAATAAACTTTCGGTTACCAGTTGGCCAGTTGTAGTTAAGTAAACTTACCAACTAACAAAGTTAAACCAATGTTATGTACATTGGTTTTTACTATGTTTATTGAAAATTTTAATTCTTTTTTTCATCAAATTTAAAAAAATTAACGTGAACAAGTCTCATTTTGCACGATTTGCAGACAAAGTGCCTGAAAAGTTTAAACATGCTAACGAGCTACAGTAGTTGTAAAAGCGATTAAATATTAACATTTAAATTAAAAAATTAAATCCAGTTTAATTGGCTGTTCTGAGTATTTGAGTTATCTTCTATAAAACATTGAATAAATGAATAAATGACTTAAAACAATTACATTTTGATAGCGTTTAGGCAAAATTGTAGCTGTTGTTGATTTATTAAAAAGTTACAAGGGCTCAGTCGAGCTCGCTTCGCTCACTCCTACCTTAACTGTGCACCGC
>JAALOO010000645.1_pt1 | contig 29635 bp, 15 predicted proteins | sample 7257641 | NCBI WGS metagenome assembly JAALOO01 (sample SAMN14085613, study PRJNA598686) | mite metagenome | biome: ENVO:01001000; feature: ENVO:01001002; material: ENVO:01001226; isolation source: single female mite from University of Michigan culture on fish food culture... ...
AATTGGCCGGTTAACCGGTTTTTTGGTTAACCGGTTAAAACCATTGCAAACCCTACCGTAAAACGCCTCTAGACGAAGCAATTGGAGACGCACTCTAGCGATCTCTAATTAGGAGGCTCTTTTGTTTTTTGCCCTTTTCTGCTGCTGCTGCCTCTTCTGTCCGGTTGCCATTGACATCCTCCAGTTGAGTTGAGTGGCAGACGCCGGCTCTGGGTCTGCTCTGTTCTCTTTTGCTCTCACTGAGTCTTGCCTTGCCTTTTCTAGTTACTCTTGATCTTGTCGTCAGGAACAGACAACGAAAAGCAAAGAGACACTTTGATTGCTCAAACTCGCTTTCGTTTTACAATCACTCGCACTAATTCGCAGTGCTTTTGCCCTCTCTGCCAGTGCCCAGGACAGTACCCCGAACCATTTACAGTGCACCGTCTCTGTGTACTCTACTCGTCCCCATTGTCCCTCTTCAACTTCTTCGTTGTGGTAATTTGCTGCTGGCGCGTCACAGTGCAAGAAAATAATTTCGCTTTAATTGGCAAGCATTTTTTGTTGCCGACGTATTCAATCTGGCCAATTTTCCGCTGATGCCATTCTTTGCGTTGCTAATTAAACTTTGCTGCACTTCTTCTCTGCGCCGGTACTGATTGTGCTGCAAATGATGATGATGAGCAGACTGATGATGTGAGGTGCTCCTGCATTGTCTGCATTGTCTCCTAAAGGTTGCCCAGTGGTAAAGTAAAAAGCAGTTTTTTTCTTTGTGTGCGCATTCAATTTGTAACAAGAAACAACTCTGGTCATTTGATCAGTCTGGCCAAGATCATCATTTCTCTTGTTTTGCCTGTTTCATTCTTTTGCCTTTTTCCTTTTTACCCTGCGGATGAGTTCCACTCGATTGCCTTTAGTTGACTTATTCTTTTTTCTACTCGCCCACCACTCGCTCATACTTTGTCCTACTGCCGGAAGAATATTTTTGCTTTTGGCGTTCAGTAAATAGCTGACCAAGTTGGCAAGATAGATGGCAGGATTGATTGACTCGCAAGTCGTTCTCGTCAGTTTCGTTGCCCAGAGAAGGAAAGGAGCGAGAATTACATTCGGGGGCTTAATTAGTCAGTGACTGGTCGCCTCGCGACAGCGTAGTTCCCCTGCCTTCGTATACGACTGTCAACTTTGTGAACAGAACAGCAGTGGTAATTCCAGAGTGGCAGGTCCTTGCAAGTTATTAGGTCGAATTAGTGCGTGTCTCAAAGAGGGAATGTGTGTATGTGTGTGTTTCTGTGATGTTGCTGTCAAAGGCGTCAGTGTGGCAGGCAGCAACAGCAAAACAGGACGGCAAGGCAGGCATGCCAGCAGTCAGTCCAATTATGTCGCAGTTTGAGCTCTAGCTCTACCAAAAAAACTGTAACACATATAACCAATAACTGTGTGAGTGTGGGTTTTGAGAAACGTTGTATTTTTTCTCATTTCCACTCATCGGTGGCGGCCATTTACTGCAAGAGTGAACGCCAGCACAGGGCTGCAGTGACTGGCCCAGGCACTACACCACACACACCGCTCATTTCAGAAACGAACGAGAGTGCCACACAACGGCCTCAAACAAAGTTTATACTTTGAGTTCTGCTTTTGAATTCGATCGAATTTATGCAAAGTTCAGCAATAAAATATAAATTATTGATAATTGCCATTAGCTGAAGCGGCGGCGGCAGCAGCAGCAATTCTACTGTAGTGGTCCCATTGCCACTCTGCTCTCTTTCTAGTGGTAATCCGGGCCCCCTTGAAGCACCACTCGGCATGTCCCAACTTCACCAACTTGAGACTTATGATTGATATTTAATATCGCTAATACATTTGCAGACATTTCGAGTACACTTTATGTTTCTTCTGGTGGGGTTAGGCGTTTGGCTGCTGTAGTATTGTTATAGTCGTCGTTGTCATGTCTGTTTCCTCTCAATGCGGCACTTTCCATTACAGCGTAGCATCAGTGCTTTTGCTTTTGGCAAACGTTTGGTGTGCAGATGGTTGGCCCACCAGTCACCATCATCTAATTCATTTGCCTAAATTATTAAAATGAAACAAATTTAATAACAATTCGACAGCTTCATCTGCTCCTTCTCCTGGGTTGATATCACTCAGGCACACTTTTACGGCAATGATGAGCGCCAAAAGGGATCGTCGCATTCTTTTTCTCTTGCAGTTTTCTCTCTTTTCCTTTTAATTGAATAGGCACCTCAATTTGCACCATCTACATTGTCTCATTCTTCAATATATTTAATTATATTTTTTGCTACTACGTGCCCAAGTTGAGACAATGGGCGATCAATTGCTATTGCAGGCAAATGAATGTGTAAGCATATGTTTGCATTTACTCACACTCCTTTTATTTTTTTGCTGGCTTTTCTTTTTTTGGCGGTTCGTGCACTGTCAAGCGGTGAAAGAGCAGTGTTGCGGCATACTATGGGCCTACATTAAAATCTTGTCAGCCAAACGGTGTGTTTGTGTGTGCTTTTTCACATTTTCCCATTGCCATTTTCCCCTCGCATTGCACCGTTGATTAAGGCCAGCTGCGGTGATGCAGTCAAAATTAGGGAATGTGCTGCACACAAGTGAAAATGCGGCCGTTTTTGTGGTGGTGATAGAATCAAGCAAAAGAACTGCCTACAAGCCGGTGGAATGTGTCTCGATGGTGCGTCGATTAAATTTAATTAATGTTGTCATTATTTCATGTGTTTGCTCGTTATTATAACAACATCTCGATTGACTCGGCTGTTGTTTGCAAGCAATGTCAGATTTTGTCGGTCTTTTTGTTTTCCTTAGACAATAATGTTTGACTATCTTGCTTTGATTATATTTCTAATGACAAATTCTTTTGCATTTTTTGAGAAAACTTTTTTAATTATTTTGCTTAAATATAGCAAAATGTGTAAAAGATTTTTTAACAATAAAACTTTTTCACTGACTTACGTGCACGCAAAACTACTTTTTACATACAAAAAGAGCAAACTAAATGAATAAAATAAAATCAGAAATTAAAACCAGAAACGTGTTGGTCTACTGTTAGCAAGTGGTTTACTCAGGGATACACCTGCTTTTCCTTGGACTGCTTGATGCTGAAATGCAAGAAATAAAAAGATTAGAAACAGAGCCTAAAAGCCACGTCAGGGCAGCACACTTACATGGTACAGTTGGTCGTTTCGTTAAACTTGTTGAGGCCAGGCGGAGCAAAGACCTCCTTGAGGCGCATGTTGACGAAATCAGGCAACAACCAACGATTGCAGGCTTCACGATTAAAGTCACTCCGCTGGAGGAGTTGGCAGATGGGCGATTTCACCTCCAGGTAGTCATCCAGTTTGGGCAGCTCATACAGCTTCTGGTCGTTCCAAGCGGGCAGGCAGATGGTGGCGTAGTAGCGCAGACCACAGCACAGTTTAATGTGCGGCGGAGGTATGAAGTAGGGCAAGAGCGTCCAGAGGTAGGTGCACGATATGCGCACCTTCTTCCGGCACTTGATGCTGGCAATGACAAAAGAGTGGTAGGTCTTGCAGGACTGCGAGCACTTGGAGGCTTTAGAAGAGGAGGAGAAGGTGCCGTCTTTGGCCTTCTCCTTTCGAGCCGAGAGCGAGCTGTCGTAGAAGCGGAAGCCACTCTTGCAGATGCGTCGGTAGCGGGCGAGGCAGCACTTGGCCGGACAGTTGGGGCAGTGTTTGCTCAGGTAGTACTTTGCCTCTTTGTTGCACGTGTCAATGAAGTTGATGCGGTTGATCATGTACGGCGGGGGGAAGGACTTGTCTGGTTTATCATTTCCTTTTTTCTGTGATTGAGTTGCAGCGAGAACGCTATTTTTGGGTTTTTCTTTTTCCTCACTATGAATTGCATAGCTAGAGTCGTTGACCTCCTCCTCTTCCTCGTCATCATGATCAATCTCGTCATCTTTTTCGGTAAAGTCTTCAAAGTTGCTTAAATCATCGCCAGATTCATTTTCTGAAGAATCATTTTCGCTAATACGGTCGTCATCATATTCGCCTAAAACTTTACTACCGTGATCAAAACCATATTTGTTGTCCAGCAAGTCAGTGTCGGTGAAGCTGTAATCAATGTCAGGGCCAATAGAAATCAAACCGAGTGAATTGTCATCGCTGTCTTCTTCAGGTTCAACCAAAGCGGTAGTAATGGGATAAACGATCCAAAGGAATATTAACAGTTTCATGGTCAAATTGAGTTGAAGTGTGGGTGACTTGAGTGAGCGTAGTGAGCAAATGATTTGGTAGCCTGTTCAACAACCCAGTTTTGTCAGCTTACACCTGAGTCAGCACTAGCTGAGAGCAAAGTTCGAAAACCTCTCTGTCTTTACTTTTGTCATTTTTTGATGACGTGTATTTTAACAAAAAAATAATGGGTTTTTGAAAAATAGTGTTGTGCTTATTATTTTAAGTTACCATATTTTTTTGTGTTACCCGTCTCACTTATGATGTTTTCTGACAGCCACACGCTTAACTGCATTGCATTTTACAGTGACTGACCATTCTGCAGCATTTGTCGCAGACTAATCCTCGGATCAAGAGCTCCTCAACTTGTATAATCTTTCAATAAAAATACATTTTGATGCCATATCTCAACTTCTATCCTTACAGCACTGCTGCTTATTATTTACTACCATGTCTCGTTAAATTTTTTTTGATCGGGATTTGCTTGTCGTGTTTTTGCTGTTCAATTTGCCATTTTGTCTATCTGCCCGATTGTCCGCTGCATTAGGCAGCTATATTTATATACACTCTTTCACTGTTTTTCAACTACACAACAGCACTCTAAAAACAACCATTCTTTCTAGTTAACAATAGCGCCCCTCTGTCAGAAGCACCTTTTCCTCGTCTTGTCAGCATTTCTCGTCTTTTGTCTCTTTTAAACCTTTTTAACCTTTTATTTTGGAACACAAAGCACTTTGCAAGCTTTATAATTGTTTTCTTGAGAATTCTGCAGTTCTTTAAATTTGATTTATCTTCACATACTCACTCACACACAAATGGCTATTATTAGTAGTGAAAGTCGTGGAACAAAGCTCCCGTTTGAGAAGCAAATGGTTGAGGATTGCGACAATGTCATGTGCCAATGGTGTGCCTAGTTGATGGGAAGGCAATAGCTCTCTGCCCGGTTGGTTCATCATTCGACAGGCACTTTGACACTTAGCCCTTCATCGATCATCGTCAGTGTTTGCTGCATCGACAGTCGATCTGGCCTCTCTTTCCACCTCCTCAGTCTTTCTCACACATTTTGAAGGCAAACTATTTTTGCCGATCATCTCGGCTCGACCTGATCTGACTTTTTTCACCCATGCAAGTCACTTAATTTTTGCCTCATATCCAAGAATGATGATGATGACGATGATGATCGTCATAACTTTGCGTGTCTTCCAATTACTGTCCTGTCTGCCAATATACGGCGCCGCCGCTGGTTGCTTAGTTGGCCCTTAGCCTGTTTTCAGTTTTATCTCTCGTTCTCTCTGCTTTTTAATTTTGCAGCACCACTTTGCACTTGTCGCATCTTGTTATCCATGCAGCACATCAGTAATCCAAAGGCACATTGAAAGGAGACAAACTTTCTCTCACTGTCACCCACACACAGTTTTTGACAGTGCCTAGTTGCATTGTTTTTCACTCTTTTTTCTGTCGCTTTGCGTGGGTTTTTTTTCTTGCCTGTGGTACTACTTTGTTGCTACTCAACGGCGCAGCGTTCGATGCTTAAAATTACTAAGGAAAAATATGACAAGACAGTCTGGGTGCTCATGTCAAAGTGCTGCTCATGCTCCTGCTGTACATTGCATGAGTGTGAGTGCGTCGATGAGTCGCTGTCAGTGTTGGTGACGGTGCTAAGCAGAGGGAAGAAAGGAGAGGCAGCAACAACATCAAAGAATGGTGCCATTCTGGAACCCGGTGTCATTTGCATGTGAGCTAATCAATTATGGTTGCATTAGAAGTTGAGCTGATAGACGGCATGGCAAAAAGGCAATATCAGAAAACGGGAAGAAGAGGGCACAAAATGAAGGAAGGCAAAAATGGCATCGTATGACTGCATCGTATCGTTGCGCTCTAAACAAACACAGCAGCTTTTTGTGAGTTGATATCAGCCAGTGCTATCACTCTCCTTACACCCTTTTGCTTGCAAGTGTATGTTTACCATTACAGGGCGCACTGCAATTTCACTGCCACTCATAACTGTCAGCTTTGCTTTCGGGCCACCACTCTTTTCTCCCGGTGTCCTCTTTCGCTGTCTTTGGTTCTTGCTTTTATTCTTGTACTCAAGAAAAAACAATTGCCAATGCCAATGTGATTATGTCAAGCAGCTCAGTAGCAATCTAATTAGAATTAAAGGTGACTGTTGAAAGGTTCCCCATTTAGTTTTTCTTTCTGAAGAGTGGTTGCTTCTTTTTTAAGAACAGGCAAATGTGTGTCAGTGTGTTGTTTGCATTTGCAGACAGAGAAAGAAAAAAAGGGGCTGAGAGCAGCTAAGAAAGCCACGTTGTCCTGTCTGTTCTCCATATTTTTTCTCTTATTTCGTCTGCAGTTGACTTTTACCATTTGATCGATAGTTTTCTTATTACTGTTGATGCACATTTTTTTCCCTTCACTGACCAGCAAGTGAATGCATGTGTGCGACCAGAAAAGAGGAAAAAAAGTAGTAGTGGTGGACACACACACACCACTTACAATCTTGATTCGGCTTGCCGATAATACCCTTAAGAATTGTTCCGATAGTTGGCTGGTTAGCTGCTTGGTTGGTTAGCTGTTTCCAGTTGGGCTTTCAAGAGAAAAGTGTGTAGGCAATGGTGCACGGTCAATGGGCCAGTGAATGCTGCACTGTGCCACCGGTTAGAAAAAGAAAAGCAACGACTGTCTGAGCTTGTGCCCTTTAAAGAAAAAGGCAAAAAAATAGACATGGAGGCAGTGAAAAACAAAATACGAAGAGAAATTAGTTGCAGGAGACATTGCATTTGGCATACACAAATGCACCAAAATGAGAAACATGCCCTACTCAGAAGTTTGGCTTAGGGACACAGCAGTTTTTGCTTCTTCATTTGTCCATCCGTCTACTTTCTCCGTTCGTCTCCGGCCAATGGCTGAAATATTGCGTACTGCGCACTGAAGCGTGCATACTTTGCTTTTTTTCTCGTTCTGATTGTCCTTGTCATTGCCTTTTTTTCTGCTCATTATCAGCCAGCTCCCATCTGACTGAGCAATGCCCATTGATGGGCTATTTGGGGTAATGTACACATTGTCACCTCGATGTTCGTTCACAACATCTAAGTACGAGCATAATCATCAAGAAAAAATGTATAATCGAATCTCATTTCTTTTGCAACTCAACTACTACAACTACTACTATTTCGAATATGATGAAAATGAAAAGAAGAGAAAGATCATTCTATTCATTGGTCTGCTGTTGAGTGCTCCTCTCCACAGCATTCAGTTTACTTGACTGTTGGCTTTCTTTTACTCACTCACTCACTCACTCACTCACTTGCTGTCTCCCTTTCTCGTCACGCTGAATTGAAATTACAGAGTTTTTGCCTGAATAGGCAAGCGACTAAACGACGCCAATGCCTTTTTCTTCTTCTTCTTGAAGAAGGTTGGACCCGATTTTGTTATATTTGCAATTATGATGATTGTCTTATTAGATATTCGCCCTTTTGCTTTCTCTCTTTTTTTCTTTTTCCTCCTTTTATTCTTTTTTTTCTGCCAATTGTATTAAGTTTCTGAGAAATGGCCATAAGTTTGTTCGGCAAAAGAGAAAAGAGCGCGAGAATTTAATTAGACGCACTTTGACTGCTCTATCTTTTTCTCTCTTTGTTCACGGGTGCCGGTCCAATTTGAATTCGCCTCATTGAAACCAGCGGGCGGAGGAGTAGGCGGCTGCTGTTTGGGGAAAGAAAATACCAAGTCAATAGAGTTAAGAAAAAAATGGGAAAAGACGGAAGAGAAAAAAATTAATAGATGAAGATGAAGACAGAAAGGGCTGTGCAGGAGAGTGCAGGAGAGTGTGTGATGCGCACTGGGAAGCTTGGCACGCTTCGACTGCTAATCATCGCAAATGCGTCCACCAGCATCACCACTACTTAATCGATGCGCGATAATTAATATCAAGTGGTACACAGAGACTCAGAGCCATTACTGGTGGTGATGATGCTGCTGCTGCTGAGACAGAAAGACTGAGAAGACGACTAAGCTGAAACTGAAGCCTAGTGCAGGCTGTTGTTTCTTGCAGGCTTTTCTATAATTTATGTGTTTTCTCTCTCTTCAGCAGAAGCACTTGTTTGTGTTGTCACTGGGCCACGGGCCTGTTTCCTTCTTCTTTCTCTTCTCTGGGAACACTACTGAACGTGTGTTCCCAGACTGACTAACTTGCAGCGGTGCTGTTGTTGCCGGAGCCCCTCTCAATCAGCTGCTGCACTTGATTGCTTTTCCAAGCTAACTGCCAGCATGTCTGTTTGCCTGGCTAGCTAGTTTTTCTTTCCTTCGTTTTGTTTTCCCATCAGAAAGTGCCACTGTTTTGTCTCTTTTTCTCTTTCTTTCCTAATAACTCGGTGTGCGCCCTCAATTGGATTCCTCATTTTCCTCTCATCTCCCTTTTTCTTCTTTTTTGCGTCATCCACTATCTCTCTCACTCCCTTGCACTATCTACTAATTTACCTCCCGTTTAATCATAATTTATTCTCTAGAAATGAGGTGTGCGCCCTGCTGGCTAACAGACTGAGCTGCAGCTGCTCTTGGATAGCTCTAGTGTTTGCGGCTAAATGAATTGACATCAGTCATTCTGACGCCGATATTGCCGGCATGTAGCGGTGCTGGTCGTGGCGGTTGTGGTACAGCCGCTGCTGCTGGTAATTCTCCTGCATTCACCGGCATTCATCACAGTGAATGGCAGTGTCACGGCAATGTAGGCCAATTGCAACAGACAGTCTTCAGCAGCAGCAGCCAAAGTGAACCCCCACCCAAGCTTGCTCTTTTTTTCCGTCAACCACATCCGGAGTGGTCGAGTTGACGTCTTTCCTCATTCCCATTCTCTCTCTTTTTCCTTCTTCTAGAGTCATTTCCCTCGGTGATCGATTTAGCTAGTCAGTTTGTGCTCTCTCGGTTGCAGCAGTACTAAAACTCACCATCATCAGCAGAAGCAGTAGTTGTAGTGCCCTCCGAGTAGCAGCACCTAACCACTTGAATTAGTAGTGGTAGTACGGTATCCACTCAATCGGTCTCATCTATTGGCGAGCATGTTTTGCATAACTTTGTATAATAAGTGGGGAGAGAGAGCAAGAGCGGCGCAATGCAATTTGCCGACAAATAACTTTACTTTGAGTGGAAATGCGGGGGAAGTTTGCAAAGCTCCCTCACTCACTCACTTACTCAATTTTTTATCTGACTCGATAGCACTAAGAATTTGGAGTGTGCTAGGTTTCACTACAGCCCAGTGACATACATACTTACTTTTGCCGCCTTAATATCATTTTTGTTGATGTCTACTTTTTTCCTTCTATGTTTCTTTTCACATTGAGGCAGTAGGCTGGAAAAATGCCGCATACCGCTTGGCCACTTTGCCTTCTGCCATAACACACTTACTTAGACATTCAAAAAATGCAGTCATTTCAATTTTGCATTACCAACTTTTGGATCATTAGTAATGATCAGTAGTTCAATTGGCCTCCACTGAACCAGAAGAAACTCGTCCATTAAGTTTGAGAAGGAAAAAAAGAGAGTGAAGAAGGAAAAAAAAGAAAAGGAAAAAGCAAAAGCCGGCAAGTGGCCACACTGGGCGAACTGTGACAAATAGAAAACAAATCGTCTTGAACACGGCCACTAAAAGTGACTTTAGCGGCAACGGCGACAACGATGGTCGCTACGGCATAAAGCAATTGAAGTTTTTTCACTTTTGCTTGCTGTGTGGTCCGAGCCACAAAAGGAAAAGAGGGAAAAAAGTTTTGAGTACAGGAAAAAGAAAAAGAACGCTGTTGGTCGAACTGAAGAAAGAGGAAACAACGACAGCAAATAGAAAGTGCCTCCATCGACTGACTAATTTGCAATTTCCGTCAAGGTAGAGTTTCTAGTAAATATTTACAATGAAAGCAATTTTTCTTCTTCACTTGCTCTGTCTCTCCCACACTGAACTCTACTGTACACAAAAAGAGAAAACACACTATTTTTCTACTTTCAACTGAACCGTACTATTGATTTATTATCACATGCTGTGTACGGTCAACTGCAATTTGAAAGGGGGAAAGGGGAAAATGAGAGAGGTGCTGCTGGTGGTGGCTGTTGAAGTTCTGATGCCGTGGACAAGAGACTGGTGGCCGACATTGGACGACGACGACGACGGCCATTGATTCATTACAGCGTCTCTCGGCTGACCGCCTGACTCGCTTACGCTCTTTCATTCTTCTCTTCTATCATCCATTCAATTTTGCAGTGTTTGTCTTTCAGTATTCTTTACGACGCTAACTGCACTGAAGAGCAGCAGCAGCACTGCTACCTCAATGGCACTCGTCTATTTTTTAGCACTCACACACACCACACACTTCACTGACAATGAACTGCAGTTGAGAGGAGATGATGCCCAAAGACCCCTCCTTTGAGTGTCTTCCCTTGCCTTTTTCTAAAGCGCACACTTTCCTGCAATGCATTCCTTTGCGCGACTTTGTTGCTTCAAAGCAAACGCGGCAACGGCAGCGGCAGCCTTTTTTTATTAAGGTTTTCTCAGCAGCAGCATCAGCAGCAACAGCATCAACACCCAGAGCGTTTTCTTGTCCTTTCTATTAATAATGCAATTTGCTTTTTTCTGCTGACCATTCATCAGCGACGTCGATTTATCATTTGCCTGGGTGACGTTCCACACACGCACACACACACACACACACTAGTGTGTGTCTTTTATGTTATGGCGTTCTCTTTGGGTGACCAGTGGCAGTGTTGCCCAATATGGCTGGCAGTTGCGTTTTGAGTTGATAGTGCCAGGCAAAAACTGCCTCCATTGCGTTTCTTCTGCTTTTCTTCAGCGAAACAGTGTGTGTGCCCTTCGCCGGCACTTCCTAATGAGCCACTGACGACTGATTTTTTTTACTTTGACTGCGACAAATAAAATGGTTGTTGACACTGGCCGTCTGTGCCAACTGCCAACGGTTTTCTTTGCCCGCACTACCTTGTGCAAGACACAGCCATTGTGTCTGCAGTGCAAGGTGGTTCCCCTCTTTTATTTATTTTTTTACTGCACGGTGCAAGCTTTGCTTTTTCAGCTCAACTACCTGCCTTCAGCATGTCAACCGTGCAATTTGAATCTTTCTTTTTCTTTCTCTCTTAGTTTTTTTCTCCTCATGTTTGCTTTTTCCATCTCCTTGCAGAGCATTTTAGTTTTTTGCTTTTGCTCTTGTTTGTCTACCGTGCAGCAGCAGCAGCAGTTGCCGTTGTGTCGCGTTGCCGTTATCGTGCGGCCATTCATTTGCTTTCTTTTGCCTGTCTCTTTTTGTGTCCTTTTTCTTCCCTCTTTCCCTATTGACGTGTAATTTGATTTCTATTGGCGTGTTTCAATGAGCGACCAATTGTACGCTCTCAAAGTTGGAAGTACCATCGTCGTTGTCTGTAGCCCCGTCGTCATCGCTGTCAAATTACCAGAATTACTAACGGTGACTTGCAGTGATGATGGTGGAGTAACTTTTTAATTGTTTGCTTCGGCTGTCGTGCGTAGCGCTGTTGGAACACTCTTTAGCTAATGGGCAGCAGCCAATTATGGACTACTACTGCTGTTATTGTTGCTGTTTATAACTCTCTCAGTCTGATGCATTATTTAGACAACAGAAGTAGGAGGAGAAAGAGGAAAAGCTTACAACTCACTTGCACTTAAAAGATGATGGCAATTTGCGTTTGCCTCTTTCTCATTTTTAACGCGTTCTTGCAGCTCCCTTTTTCAATCTGCTGATTGCCTCGTGTTTTTCTTTTTTCATTTTGCTTCACTATTAATTCCAAAGCACTGGCTGCTGTCTACACTAGTCAACACTAGTCGCGAGTCAGTGACTTCATAACATTGGCTGGCCGACAACAGCAGTGACTAGTTTGTGAGAAAATTAATTTTTCATTTCAGCTTTGGTTAGAAAGTTTGCTGGTAGGTGCTGGCGTCTGTGTGGCCATCACTCTTCGGTGTTTTTCACTTTCATTTTCCTGCTTCTGTGCTGCAATTCAATTTGTGCAGCAAAGTTGCCTGCAGTATTGCCATCCAGCTGACTGGCCTGCTGTGGTGGTGGTGCTGTTGCTATTTGCATTTGTAATTACAAACACATCATGCATACCGAATTAAGATGCACACCGAGTCGGCGGTGGCAACGGCAACGGCCAAACACAACTCTACTTTCTTTTCCTATTTTGCCAGCAAAACTCATCGTAAATCCCTCAATCCGAGCACATGTAATTAAGCGAACGAAGAGTGAGAAAAGGCGAATCTCTGCCACTGCCTTCTTGTTGCCCTTATTGCTTTCGTTCGTTTTCTTCAACTACTACTTTTACTTTCTCTTTTATTTCTCTTTGCTATTTTTGCTTTCTGCACTCTTTCGGTGTAACGACTTGCTGGAATTGCCCATTTCCATATAACCAGTTGTAGTACCATCGTAGCCAGTGAAACTGCCGTCAGACTAATTTGCCGACTGCGGCAAGATTCACAAAGAGTAGAGCAGTACAAAAAAAGCAGATTGGTCGATTTTCTGGCTCTTAGGGCAGTGCTGCACTCTGACAGCACACACTTCTGACCACGCACTGAGTACCTCAATTGGTGCAATTGACTTTTTCTGAAACCTTTCTCATTGTCTTTTTTACAGCCCCCTTGCCAGCTAGCAGATAGTAACAACTTTTGCCAAGTTTGAGCTGCATTCATTCATGAGCGTGAGCTCAATCAAGTCAGGCTTAGTCGTGAGATTACCAACACTAAAAGGGCGAGAGAAAAAGAGAGCACTTTGTGATGGCCACTCAATAACCGCCAGTTGATTGCCGCTAATAGAATGCACTGATTAGATGAGAAAAAGAGAAACAACTGTGATTGCTCTTGAGGGGAGGGGGCAATTGGTCTTCTTGGTAGTACGCAAATGTCAATGACAATGTCATTGATGGCTGTGGTCGTTGGCAAAAATGACCACGTACTTAAGAAACATTTTTATTATAAAGAAAAAAATGTTTAACTCTACGCTTGCTTTTGTTTGTTCAGCAGCTGAGCCACCCGGGTAGCACCATTAGAAGTTGGCAAGTTCTTGTTCTTGTTTCTATTGCTGATTAAGTGAATTTTGCTGTTTGTTGTCTTTTTTTCTCACACTACCTTCTTCCTCTCTACATGACACAGTGCTCACTGTTTGCTCACCAGTCAGCTTGTGGTGCACTCATTACTGGCCAATCTGAGCCAAAAGTGCCACTTTCAGTGGCTCAAAAATCTTGTGTTTATCCTTGATGTTGATGTGCATTGTCAATGTTGAAGTTACAACAATATAAAAGCTACTACTGAGCTAACATTGAAAAGCAACACAACTGGTTCCTGAACTAGGCAGCAATCCTTGCACCGTTTTAGTAGAGCACTAGAGTAGACAATAGCAATCGGGCCAACAGAGAAAAAACATTCAGCTTAAAAACGGCAGGAAAGCAATTGGATAAAAAAGTAGAGAATGTGTGCTTTAAAAGAGAAAATGCTAGCGCCCACCAAAAGAAAAGGGGCAATTCTTTTTAATTTACGATTGTGTTGCGACCATTTAAGACTGTTTCGGGTACACGTTTTAGCTGCCATTTGGCTATTTGCCCTAATGAAGGCCCATTTAATTGGTCCTGTCAGCAGGACACACACACACACACAGTGCTGCCGCGATTACTACAGCAGCTCTCGACGCTAATACCATTGCTCTCCTTGTTGCCATCAGAGGAAGGCTAAAGTGCAAACACAAAGCCAGAGTTGAGATGAACGCAGAGAGATCTGGTGCACTGATGCACTGCCGTACACACAAGCACTACTCGGCTAAAATCTGGCCTGGCAGCGGTGCTTCTAAATTGAAACGAACAGCCACGATTAAAGTTTATGGCAAATTGCCTCTGTTAATTAGTTTTTAAATTGGTCTTTTAAAGCACCATTTGTGCTGATGCTGACTTTCTCCAGCGACCTAGTGCACTCTTGCTTTACCTTCTTTTTTATATCAATGCTACTGCAACAAAAGTCTGTTTGGCTAGGCTAGGCTAGGCTGATTGTGCCAATTGGACCGGTAAGCAGGCACTCCTCAACGTTGCCCAAATGATTGTTTAAGCGTAAAGAAATGTTGGCTTTTTTTTGGCCTGCCAAGTTGCACTTTTGTTTTTTTTTCACTAGCTGTAGTCGATGAGTTAAAAGTCATTGAGGGTTTGAGTGCACATTTAAGTTGAATCAATTGAAAAATGGTTGTCATCGTTTTGTGGTTGTCAATTGTAAGCAGCATTTTTAAGTGCTAACAGTTGTAGTTGTAGTATATGAAATGCCAGTCTGAAAAAGGGTTTTCTTGTTTTGTATTTTGTAATTTTTTCACTGCATTAAAATGCCTCGATGCAGTTTGTCACAACGCTTTTTGTGTTGATCTAATTAACAACAGCTAATGCGTTTCCATTACACATTTTTTTGCTTGCACTTTGTTTTTTATTAAAACTAAAATATTTTTTAATGCAGCCGTTTTGCTGTGTCAGTCAAAAAATATATTTTGCTTTAAGTTTAGTTATAAAATTAAATTAACAAAATTCAAACATAAATTGAATTAAGCAAAACTTTCCAAGTGTTTTCGCTATGAAACTTGAAAATAATTAGTTTAGAAAAACGACAACAGCAGCCTCATGCAGTGTTTTCAATTTTCAGCCATCATTAGCAGTGACTTTTTCAAAACACAGGCAGCAGAGTGCTTCTCTGCAATGTTTAATGTCATATGTCAAAATTAAAATTGATGTGCTCACAAAATCATAGCAATTGATTTTAAAAAAAAGATATTTTGTTTGATTGCCTAAATAATTCAACACCTCAGTTGTGCTTCAAGAAAGGGGGTAGTGCGAGCTCTAAATAGCAGTGAATGGTAATGGGCTGACGCATGCTGTTTCCAGTGGCAATTACATGCCCAGTGTAGTTTCCACAGTGTGAGTGTGTTATTAGCTGAAATGAATTAGCCAGTTACGCTCGTCTCCTTGTTGTAGTTGCCTGCCGGTCTGCACACTGCTTTGCTTTACTTTCTCGCTGACCCAATCACTGGAATCTCCTTAATAGTGCCCATAAAGTGATTAGCCAACACTGAACGCCTGCAATAATGATGTTCAATGAGGCTAGATGTGTATTAATGGGCTAGTAGTAAAAATAGTGGAAGAGAGAGGACAGTGGTGAGTTCGCAGTAATTGTCATCAAAGGAAACTATCACCACATCAGTGCTGTTTTCTTCAATGGCCATTCAATTAATGTCGCATTGACCGTTTTTCACTTTCTATTGAATAGAAATTGACAAAAACTTAAAAAATATATTTTTTTGGAAACTCTCTTTCTCGACCCTTCTCTTGATTCGTATGTTTTTGCTTTACACGTTGCTTAGCTTTGCAGTTTGTTGAGCACTGTTCTGCAGATGTTTTTGTAAGCTGAAGCAAATGTGAAAGGAAGACCAGCAAAAGCAGCTCAAAGTACGCTCGGTTTGACGCGCTCAGGCAATTACCAAGTGGAGTGAATGTAAATGGGAATGTGAATATGTTGCCGTTACTGTTGACACTAGGCCGCTCTGCTTTCTCAGTTTCCCCTTTCTCTCCAATTTTGCACCTGTCCTATTTTTCCTATTTCATCTTTCTCTGCTTACATTGTCATCATCACTTTGCATTACTGCCTAATTCGAACAGATGTACGGCGAGGAATGGTGATGACTGATGCCACTATCACCACCCTTTTACAACGTTTTTACGAGCACTTTTTTCATTTTACCTCTTTTTTCAAGCTACAAAGCAGTTGTGGCAGGCTTTGGCATTGTAAAAAAATATAACAAATTACATAACGGCCATTAACGGCGTCGTTTGCTTTCATCATACTTTTTTCGTTTGCTGTTAAAAACCAAAGCGGTTTCAACTCTAGGCCAACTCTAGTTACTTGGCCTCCTGCTGCTCATGGTTGTTGCGCTAAAACCACCTAAAATATCTTAATTAGAAAATGTTATAATAAAAGTTTCGCTGGTGATTTTTTGTTAGAGAGTGTGCCTGTGCATGTAGCGCGGCCAATTTCTTGAGTGAAACCATCTCCGGAGTGACTGCAAACATGCCAAATTAGCAGTGCTGTTTGGCTGCGGAATTTTAATTATTTTGCATAATCGATGACGTGCTGCATTTTAATTTTATATGAGCTCTGATGTTTTTCCTACTAAAAAGGATATTTTCAAACAGCTAACAAACAGGCAAAAAAACAATAGTTATTATTCAAAACTCAATGCACCGTAGAAGCAACTATAGTTTCAGCTAAAAACATTTTTTGTTTTTAGCATTATTCATGGCGGTCTAAATTGAAGCTAATTCGCCAGGCAAATTGGCAAAATGGCTTTCCATTTGACTGAACATAAATTGGCCTACTACCAGTGCACGGCTTGGGAACTTTTGAAAAATTCATTTACAATTTACGATTTGCCGCCGCTGCCTTTGTTGTTGTTGATGCCACCATTCAGCTGTGAGCATGCATGTCCCCTTGTCCAGGCATTTATGTTACACTGTTGATAACGAGAATGGCTGAAATTGCGATAGTCGTCGTGGTGGTGGTAGTGCTGCTGCTGCTGTTTCTCGTTTCGGTGCGGCTAATTAGAGCTGACTGCACGCTTACACAAGCACAGTACTGAACACAGCCTTTCCCTCGTTTGTGCACTGGCAAGTTCTCTGTAAAGTGGCAGTGGAGCGCACTGCAAATGGTCAGCCAACTGCTGCCACCGCCGTCGTACACTTGCCGTACGCGGCTGCTGCTTATCTGCTGGTCAGTTGCTTGTAAATAGGGTTTGCATTGCTGCCATTTCAGCTTTCCGTCTGCCTGTTGACCAGTGAGAAATGGTGAAAGGAGTGATTGCGCCTCATTGATTTGTTGTCTGTCGACACTGTACTGTTTCCACCAGTAGTGACACTGCTGCTTCTGGTTTTCCATCCTTACTGTCGCCTTTAATTCAATTACTTTTTCTTTCTATCTTCTTTTTCTGCTAATCGTCATGCAGTGTGTGTGTGTTGTTCTTGTTGTCGCCTGTTTTTCTCTGAAAAGCGCTCATACAAAAAATACATTCTAGCCGCAGCCAGCAGTATCAGCGGCAAGTCGTTAATTTGCCGTAATCCTGTTTCGTGGTAAAACTGTCAGTGAAAAAACAATTTTTTATTTATTTAAAAATAATGGCTTTTGAGATTGTGGTACTACTGTGCATAGCAATTTGTTTGTCACCCTTCAGTCTTTTCAAGCGTTGTTGTTGATGATGTTACTGCTTACCATTCAAATGATTTCGTTTGTGCTACTGAAAACTTGCCATTCTGCTAATTTACCAGCAGCAAATCCCGGTTGACTCCCAGCAGATTGACTGAAGGTTTGCTTGTGCCAGTTAGGCAGAGTGATGTAGTACCATTGAGTGGCCAACTCGCTCACGCTTCTTTTGACAAAAGTCCTTTGCAGCAGAAAATTGTCATTTAATAATTCATTATTTTTGTTAATTAATTTTACAATTTGGCTGTCATTTCAGTCCTCCTAGTGATGGTGGAAGTGGTAGTGGTAGTGCGGCCCCTTCTGCTGAGGCTACTACAGATGCTGTCAATGCTTCTGTGTCTGGTTTTGCCTGGGCTTGTGCAGTGTGCACAGGCAGCAAATGGCAACTACTGTACTGTTCCTGAACTTTAGAGGCAGAGTGTGCAGGCTATCAAAAGTGCCACAATTCGGTAATTAAAAAGCACTTTTCCTGCACGCCTCACTGCCGGTGGTGGTAGTGGCGGTAGCAGTGGTGGTGGGTAGTCTGCCGCTCAAGGCTCTCATTTTCTGGTCTACTTTTACTTAAACTCGTCTATACTGGTTCTTTACTGTCGGCCCAACTCGATTTAATCGCCATTTGAAGCTCATCTCATGTCGTCCTTGTTCCCTCTTTTTTCTCTTTTTCCTACATCCGTCTCACATCACTCGTTTGGTGGCTGCTCATCATCTCTCGCTAAGTTGCTCTGTCGCCCGTGTCTGTGTTTGTTCGTTATCAGGAACCGATATGGCTTGTTTGGGGACTATGTACCTACCACTTTTTTTTACTACTGCAACAGCAGCAGCTAACACTACTGGCACTACTTTTGACGCTAAGTCCGATTACAATTCACGCACGTACGGTTCAGAAAAGAAACTTGCACACTACTCGTACATTATTAGCTGCAGTAGCGGCAATTCAACATCGTGAATCGCTCGGTCCAGCAAACGTTGCCGCCTCTGCTGCTGATGCAACTGCAGACTGGGCCCCGTGCCGCACACACACACATACTCGCACACAGCTGCTAATCCCTCAGTGCCGTTCATTACATTAATTATTTCTATTTAATTCGTTCCATTACCGTTTCCTGTTGTTGTTCCAGGCCGATGTTCGGCTACTGCTGCTGGTGCTGTTGCTCCACTGCAGATAAGTCAGCGAGATGTTGGTGTAAATAGCGAGCAACACACTCACTGCCTTGTCGATTATGGTGTTCAACTACTAGCAGCAGCAGTTCACCATTGGAATTGCCCTGATCATAATTCATAGTTTACAGTAGACACTACTGGTGCTCACTGTTAATACTGCAAAGTGAGTTTGTGTGGTGCCACTGCAGTCGCACTAATACCATTGTCTCCCGGCGACTTCATTGTCTGTTTGTGTGGGTTTGTCGTTTATCCTCGTTTCTTCTTGCCTTTTCCCAGACACCACCCGCGTCTGTTTGTTGATTGGGCAAAATCAGTTTTAAATTTATTAAAACACTACTAAGAAAAAAGACACAACTCACCGACGATGGCACTGGAATTTTAATTTTTGTTGGTTTTGCTCTTTTTCTTTTTGTCTAAGCTAGGCATTTTTGTTTTTGCCATTTTCAGCATCTAAAAAACTAAAAATTGCTTTAGTTATCACTTAAAAAATGTGAAAGAATTTGAAACATACTTTTGTCTGATTGGGTCGACTTATTTATTTATTAGTGCGCATCGACAATGTTCTGATGTTTGGATGTTTCTTTTTTTCCTTTTCTATTTTTGCTTTGTTGACTGGCCGTGTTGCCATTTTCCTTAGCACTCGGCATCTTCAACTTCAAATTGGTCCCCTGGAACATTTTTAAAGGCATTAAAAATGTGTGTTTGCTGTTTTTAGAAAGAAAAGCCGTGTGTCTCTGTTTGCTTCAGCAACAAACATGGCAGCTTGTAATTATTGTGCCCACGACCAGTAGTTGTCGTTGTTTGCGCTGGCTCCAATCGATACCAACAATGGGCAAAGAGACAGACAGACAGACACCGAGCATTGTGAGGGCAATGGTTTTGTGGTAGTGCTGGGGGCACCAGCAAACAGCAGTCATATCGTAGTGCCATCCACTGGGTGCCATCATCCATCGGTGTTGAGGACCATCTTCAGCACACTGCAATCGGCCGTGTGCCTTCTCCACTTCTCAGCCCTGTCTGCTAATAATTTGCGCAAATAGAGCATTGGCCACTGGCCATTCAACAGCAGAAGTAGCAGCAGTAGTAGTAGTGCGGACACAAAAAGTGAAATCATAATAAATCGATCAAAGTCGATACTGTCAAGTTTCGATTAAAAATTGACCATTTTCCAGCAAAGGAGAGAAAGAGAGTAATTCACTGCCCACCAGAGACACGCACTATTTTCTCGTTAAAGAGCGCTCCTTCACACGCACACCCAAAAGCTGCTGCTGGCAATTTATTGCCGTCGTCTACTTTTAACAATTCTGCCTGTTTTTGACGCACCACTGGCGGCACAATGGCACCGCCATCACGACCACCGCTACCACCACTAACACCCAATCGGACACTTTGGCACTGTGCTTCAAGTCAACTTTACATTTTGTTAGTCACACTGAAAGTGCTGCAAAGTTTTTCTTGAATGTACAATTTCAATGATGCACTGCCCAAGCTGGCGTATTTAGCACAATGTGTTTCATTTTTGAAAAAAAATTTTGTTTTAAATAACAATATTTGTGAGTGTTTGTTTGTGAATTAATCGTATAACCGCTTCTCGCTCTTTTTTTCACTGGTTGCTTATGCTGCTGCTGGTGCCGTCAGTACCGTTTGACCGGCAGTACTGTGCACAATCGATATCGTCCGCCATTGACATCTATTATAAATTATAGATTTGCAAAAGTGAAAGGATGAGAGCAAGGAGAAACACTGACAGATCGTTCCAGTAGGAAAAAAAATTGGACGACGTTGCGCGTCAGGCGTTTTGCATTCAGCAGCAGTAGTGAAAACTTGCAAAATAGGACATTGTGGCACTCATCCAAACAGCTTTGTACCGTCACTAGGCTTCTGCACATTTCCCAGTTTGTCAGTTTGTGAAATGTTGTTTATGTACTCAAGACCAGAGTTTGTGTTTGTCATCTCGATTTTGCTCGCAGTGGCAACCAGCCTCCTTTCCCCTTCTCCCAAACAAGCAGCCCTCAATTCCTCTTCCCTATCAGCAAAGTGATCGCATCAATAAAGACAAACACGGCAGCTGACAAATAGGAGGGCACAGAAGCATCACTTCCTGTGCACCCAACTAATCTTTGTGTACTGTTGACTCTTTAAAGACTCGTTTCGTCAGGCTCCGCTGGGCGCCCAAAGTCGGCCCAAGTCGTTGGGTTTTTCTTGTCAAAGTGGCGGCAACAACAACAACGACAACGAAGGCAAAATACAGCGCAAGTGGGTGCAGTCATCAGATTCATTTGCCAAAAGTCCGAAGCTGCCGACGACTGTATCAGCCCGTCTCATCGACGCTTATTAATTGTTTTCATTCCGGACCAGCCAATCCGTTGCCTCATTCTGATCGATGTGTCGCATTTCTTTTTCTCTTTTTTTCGTTCATCCCTTTTTCTATCCTCTTATCTATTCTCACGGATCGATGTCAGACGTTGTGCTGATCTGAATTTTATGCTCATATTTGCAAAAAAGTGATGAAAATCTGTCTAAGTGCTTTTCTATGCCCCTTTGCACTGACACAACAATTCTTTCAGTCCCTAAACACATTAAACACTGTCACTGCTGTGCAGTGCATGTGTGTTGGCCAAGTTTGCCGAACGAATTTAATTGTCAGCATTGATCAGAACTACTGCCGCTGCTGCTACTACAGCTACTACAAAATCATCAGCAAGCTTTCAGGGTCATCACTGAGTTTGTTTAGTGTTGTGGCCGGGCAAAGATTGATTATCCCCTTTTGGGCGCCTTTATTTTCTTCATTTGCCTGGTCATTAGGCATAATTTTGTGTGTGTGCATGTGCCCCACCAGCTCAGAGTCAGTTTCCCTGCTGATCGTGCTCTTTATTCTTTTTCCCTTTCTCGCCTTCTCTGCCAATTAATCTGCCTACCTCAGTGCAGTCAGTGTGTGTGTGCCTAAATGAATCTACCGCACACTTCATGAGGAGAATTATTCTGGGCAGAGTCTCTGGCCTACTTTGTGTCTTGGCGTTGGCAACGTGCGCAACTGAAGCAACTCATTGGCCGGCGCCTAGCTATTAATTTGAATTTTCACTCTTTTTCTCTCTACTTCTCTCACCATTGTGTGTGATTCAATAATTTATAACGATCACTTTATTGCCATCAATAATAGCGCTATCCTAGTCTCTATCCGTGCCTGCTGCATTGTAATTGTTATCGTCGTGCAGAGAGTACTACCACTGCCCTCTGATGCCATACTTTGCTCTTTTTTATCCCCTTCTTTGCACCCTTCCTTTTGGTATGTCTGCTCAGCCGATTAGCCGTTTTATATTTTCATTAGATTGTGCCGCTGTGTTCGTTGTGTTCGCGCGGGCCGCTCTTTCTTTTCTCGGTGCAGGCGCACACATCTTTCTCACTATCACTTCACTCATTGTTCGATGCTAAACTGCATTATTTATTATATATTTTTCATTATTACACGCAATAATAAGTGCATTATCAGTGATGGCCGTGGCGGTGGTGGCAATGCTGTGTAATAGTCTTTTTGAGTTGCTCACTCTCCTTCTTGCTTTCTATTGATGAGGCACACGGGCACTGTTTGGTGTGTATTTGAGAAAGTTTAAAAATAAAAAAAGAGAAAAAAGATGCACAGCTAAAGACAAACAAAAAGAAGAATAGAAGCAAACAAAACGGAAGGCGATTGACGATGACAACGGCGGCGACGGGGACACCATGGCTATTGATCAAAACGACTGAAAAATTTTCTCAGCAGAATTCCGTTGTCATTGTCCGGGTGATGTTTGATCAAACGGACATAAACAGTCAGAACAAGACAGCAGGACGACAAAATTGCCGAGCGCATTTCCCTAGTTTCTGACCAAATCGGATGGTACCCCAGCACTTTCAAATGCCTACCTGTCTGTTTACTAGTGTTGCCTTACGATGTCCTCATTTTCTCCTCTCACTCTTTCCTAGCATCACTAGCATTTCTATTTCTCTTTTGACAAAACCCATTTGCATTTTTTGTTGGTATATACCAAGAGCACCCTCGACCAACGCTGAACATCTGCTGCTGCTTCAATGGAGCAGCAACAGCAGTTGCAGCACTTAATAATATTCGCAGGAGAAGGACATGTTTTATTCAAAGGTTGTCTGGGCAACGTGGCGCACACAGACAGATAGACAGTCAGTCAGAACGAGAAAGAAAGAAAGGGACTCACATCTTGCATCTTGCAATCTGATCACCATTCCATCACTGTGCACGTCTCACTTTTTCATCTCACTTTTTGTCCCTTCCTAAGCAAACTCATACACTTTCTTTCTTTCCTTCCCTTCTCTTTCTTTCTTTTTTTGCACACACACTAATCTCAGTTTTCCCTCTTTTTCTTCACTGCAGTGTCTCCTCAACGGCCACCTCAGCGGTTACCTCCAGTTCGTCAGCCAACTCGTTGCTGTGCAAGCTTCTCCCATCGAGTCTTCGCTACGTGTCCAACGGAAATGGAGGCTTCACACACGCCGCCGACGACAAATCAGTGCAGGTGGTCTTCTCTGCACAGTCCAGAGACGCCATCATCTACGTCACCGTAAGTACCAAAATCTTAATGTGGAAGACGGAGGAAAAAAATTCCTTAGAATCCCCTTTTCTGGAAAGTCAATGGGCAGAGACACAATGCAAATGGGGAATGCAACTGCCGGCAGCAAAAATGTGCGTTGCCGCCATTAGGCGCATTAGCGCACATTCACTCACACTCTGAACAGTGCAAAAGTGTACGAACTGTGCACTGACACTCTTGCGGTCGTGAAGAAGGCAAATGAAGGGGAAAAGGGGGGTTGGCAATCAACAAGGGACAAATTAGAGGAAGGGCAGACGGTGGTGATGATGATGCAGCAGCAGCAGCAGTAGTCGTCTTTGCAGTGCAGTCACTTCTTAATACATTCAGATTAGTGCGTGGATTACTGCACCCAAATTTGTCGCACACAAAGAATGAAAGAATTCACTTTCAGTGCACCATCACCACTGCTGCTGCTAAGTAACAAGTATTCTACTGTCGCTGAGTACTCCCAGCCTCCCCAACTACTCGCCCTAATGGCCGTTTAATATATTCGCCCATTCACTTTGTGCCGAAACGACTGATAAACTCTGTGTGTTTGTGGACACTGTCGTCGCAGGGGAAATGAGCAGAGCTGCATTGTCAGAGATGTGTTTCCCACTGCTGCTGAGGCAATGAAATAATAATAATGGCTTTCTCAGACAAAGTCAAAGTAAAGAAAAGTAGAGAGAGCAGAGTAACTTCTCGGCAGTGACTATAATATTAATTCCACTGAAGCCCGCTAAGACAGACAAAAGGTTGCTGGTGGATTGAGAGGGAATGAAAGTAGTTAGAGAAGATGGAAAAAGAAAACGCCAATTGCACTGTCCTCACTCACGGAAATAGTTAGAAGTGATAATAATTGCGCGCTTAGCTGTAGCCCCATTCCCTTTTGCCATTACCTCCAATCGAATTCATTTCCTTTGTGATTGTTTACCCGGCTGCTTCTGTCTTCCTTTCCGCTACTACTGCTGCCGCCAGTGCACTCACTCTTTCTGTCCACTTTTAAATTGATTTAATTTCACGCCCTAAATAGCGCCAAGACGAAGGACTGCAGATGAGAAGTGAGAAAAGAAGCACAGCAACGCGTCCAAGCGTCACTGCCGCCGTACACTGTACAAGAGAGCGTCTGCGCTTTTTTCATTCAGTACGAATGATAGTGGTGGCGGTAGTGGTGCCATTTTCTTCTGACTAATCAAAATTAATGCCTTCAACATATCTACCGTACCAAAGGCTGGCTGGCTGGCTGCCTTGCACTTGTACACTAACTCACTCTGTTCACCCACTCACTTACTCACTCATTCTGACTTGCCCATTCACAACTGGCCAATCTGATCTGAGCTTTGCTGTCGGCTGCGCTACTTCAGCGTACAGCAACCAACTCAATGCTTACTTTTCCTCTCTTTTTCTCGCTTTTCTTGATCGGTAAATGCTTACTTTCAAATTGTGCCATTTATTTGGTTGACTGTGGTGGTGGTGGCGGCGGTGGCGGCGGTAGTAGAATTATATTGGCCAGCGGTGGCACCAGCCCCGTAATCAACCAAAAGCATTTCTACTGCAACTGTGCCAGTGGAAAAGAAAGAAGAGCAATCATACTTTGCCTAGTTTTACTTGTGTGCCTGCTGCGCTTCCCTGTGTGCTCCTTTTCCCGTTGCCCTTCTTCTTTCTTTTCTTCAACGTTTTTTTCACTTTCGTTCTGCCGTTGCATTGGCATTTGTTCATAATTTCCAATATTTCCTTTTAGCCTGGTTAAATTGAGCTTCACACAGACACTTGCATAGTTTTGGTACAATGCAAAGACAGACACAATGCATATGTGGTGGTGAAATGTGTGTGCTAGTGAACGCATTTGGGGCTCCTTTCGTTTGCCTCACTCATTAGTTTTCTCTTTGAGGCTACTGGGCAGTGTGGCACTAGCACCTAGATTGCCTGAATGCTTGCGATTATGACTGCTGATGCAGAAGCAATTGCCATTCATTTACCACTGCATTCTATAACCCTGACCATAGAACACCGTTCACTGGCCAGCCATTACCAAGGCCCCTACTATTGACAAACACCCTGCTACCATCAGCAGCATGGCTGCCGTGCAAGAGGACCATTGAGCACAATGTGTTGAAACTGCAAAACAATGTCCATTTGCAGCAGTGTACAGGCAGCCTACATCGCACTTTATCAGCAACTAACGTTTTCTACTCCATTTTTACTGAGCACTGACGTACAAACGCAGTGTTCTTTTTTCTTGTTTCTTTTCCTTTAGTACATCTGTTTCTCTTTAGTTGTCTTTTTTTGTCTTTTCTCTCTGTGTGAGCCCGTTGTCTTCATTTGATCTGGCACTGCTTGAATTTATCACGCGGTAATTCCGGCTTCGAATTGATGTTCACACAGCAATGCCAGCCGCTTGCTGTTTGGTAGGCAACTGCTGTCAGACGACAACAGACAACAGAGAGCTGAGGAGCAAAACAACAAAAAACAAAACAAAAAACAATTCTTTGCAGGAATTCCTGTCGACAAAGTTTGCAATCGTTTTATTAAATTTCAAATATTTTTTCGCAATTTACAACAAAATTTGCTCTTTTATCGAAATTAAATAAAATGGACGACTATTTGGTGGTAGGGGAGCAGTATTGCTTCACTCGGTTTGCCCTTTTTCACATTTCTACCATTCGGTTCTGATTTTGGCCAAACACTGATTGAGTTCACAAAACTCTGAGAGGTTCAACAGCAAACTGATTTTCAGCAGTGTGCCAATGAGGGGAATAGTGGCGAGGAAACTGTTAGTTCTTCCTTGTGCGAATCAAATTTGTAAAGGCCGTTTTGCTGACTTAGGCGGCGGTCTCAAACTGAAAGTGTGAGTACTTTTAGTGACTCAAATGAACTAAAGCGCACTGATTCGTCTTTACTCATTTCCACTATTCCTTCCCCGAATTTAGCCCTATTCGTTGCACGCTGTTGAATTTCCATTTAAGCGGCAAATTTGATTAGGTTTGTTTTGAATTAATAAACATTTACTCAAAGTGCAAACGAAGCGGAGTTCGCGTAGGACTGTCCGTTTTTTCTCCCTTTAGTTTCCTATTCACTCTATCTTTTCAAGTTCTTGGGGAGCTGGCAGTTGTCTTGCACGATTCCGGCGGTGGTGGTCGAGTGAACAGTCGTCCTGATAGACTATCTGTCGTATCAAACAGTTTGCTTGTGTCTGCCTGTGATTCGTTAATTTGTTTAAACAACGCCAAGGCTTGTTACCGCCATGGCCGCCGTATGGTGGACTGCAATGTCTGCACACTGATTGCCACTACGGCACTAATTGAATTTATGTCCAAATCTTTCTTTTTTCTTTTTCTCCTTTTCTCCTGTTTGTACAATTTGCCTTTGTGTGCACTATCTCTCTTTTTCTAGTGCACCTAATTGAGCTGGCTAATGCTAGCTTTATTTTCTTTCTATGTTCATTTCATTTGACCATCCTTTTCTTTGCTTTTCTCTTCCGCTAATCAGGTGGTGCTCGTCATCTACATCGTCATCTTCGTCGTCCTGGTCGTCACGTCGTACCGCAAGAGCAGTGCACTGCGCGAGACGCTGAACCGCCATCTTCGCTTTCAGTACGCGACAGGGCCATTCGGCACGCCCACCATTCTGGAGACGGACTCACGCGGGGGACAGGTGCACTGTGATACGGTGGATGAACTTCACGAAGGCTCTATACAGTTGTAGCAGGGGGAGGGAAGGGCAAAACAAAAAAGGCACATTGGCCGGCGGACATCGACCCGAGCCGACCTGTGCAGCTGCTGATTGAGCTGTGTGCACAAGCTGACTGACGTTGTGCACACACAGATCGGGCCCAGTAGTCAAAACAGAGTCGGTCACACCTGTCTCATTCTTTTTCTTCTTTCAAGACGGCATCTATTTTCTTCAAGCAAACAAATTTTACTGATGATCTAATAGAGACAAATTGACACTGCAAAGACAGCAGCAGCAGAGGCAACTGAAGCAAACACTATAGAACTTACCACCGAAACTGCAGCTTCTTCTTCTGCTGCTGTTGCTGCTGCTGCATTCACTGTAAATAGTCACTCCGCTGAACATACATTCACCATTCACCAAACTGACTGCGACAAAGACTACACTACACACAAGACCCCTTTTCCCCTCCCAACGACAGCAGCCCAATTTACACACAATACATAGAGAAATAACCCAGCAACCAGGCAAAACAGTGTGCGAGTGTGTATGTGCGGATCGATAGTTTTCAAATCGAAACAAATCGATTTCATTCCACTGCTGTACACACACGCAGAAACACATTCACCCCACCACTACCACAAGCAGAGTTTCATTTCAGTCACTGTGAGATCGGCCATGTCGATTGTGTATTTGCGATTCTGTGTGTGCGACAAAAGTACCCAAAGAGTCAGTGCTGAAGACTCATGCTGAGGGGACGGTTTCCACCTTTGAGACACATGTGACCAGAATGCTGAGATGAGGACTTTTGTTTCTTTTTTGGTGCTAGCACTAAGGCAAGAAGGCACTAAGGAAGCCAGCGGAACCAGGCAACCAAAACTGTGAACATTGAGCATCGACTGCTTGTGGGCGCCCACAAACACAAACTACCCACTACACACTACACGCTTATTTGTTTGCGGTCTTCATTTCTCCTTTTCTCTTTTTCTTTCCTTCTACCTCTCTTCATGCTTTATATCATTCCTAATTTGATTTAGATTCTCAACTTCAACTTTACCTTCCCTTCTCGCCTCGCTCTCGCTATTCCCCCTTGCTAGAGTCCATTAGTCAGCTCGAGACTAGAGAGTTATCTCCTTTCTTTCTCTCTTTTTTCTGTTGTTATCCTGTACACTGTACCCCTCTTTGCGTTATTCTTCCTTTTTCACTCTTTCTCTAATTTGAAAACAGGCCACAGTGGCACTTGTTCAATTTTTTCCTTCATCTTTTTTTTGCCACACACAAAAACTCGCCGACACTTCGCAAACAACACTTTTTACTTTTGCCGAATTCTTTCTCCACTCTTTTCTTCTTCATTATTCTCTCTCTCTCTCTCTATCAAAACCCCCTTCTTTTCAACTCCGCCGAATCATCTGATCTCTATTTCTTTTATTCCTTTTATTTTCTTTCTCATCCCATTGACGCCATCACCATTGAACAGCAGCAGCATCATCATTTTGTCTCGGTCACGATAGCAAAGCATCACTAACAACAGCAGCAGCTATCACCACCTTCAGCACTGTTCGTTTTTCAACTCCTCCTCCTCCTCTTTTTTTCTCTTCATATCGATGTATTTTTCTATGATTTCTTCTCCCTTCATTTGCCATTGCTGCGAACGCGCGCGCGCATTTTAAGCATCTTCAATAAAGTAAACTCTTACTTTTAAAGCAAATAATCTTTAAAGCCTATCACTAAGGCGACACTCCGCCACCGCTGGTAGAGCAAAGTGAGAGTGTACAATGTTGATGATAATGATGGTGGTGGGTGATATTGAGCTGTGCACTAATTTACTGCATGCTCACTTGTGCAAAGGGGGCTAATCGAGTAACGCCATTAGCACTCCACCGACCGCACTTGATGGACGACAGACACTCACGGCACGTTGAACTTTCTAATTGATTCTTTCAGTCTGATTAGCACCGTTCCTGCCTTTGGCCTACCCCAGCACGACGTCGTCAGTTCTTAGGCTTGTTAGCTAGAAAAAAATGCTCAGTTTTCCTTTCATTTTCTATTAGATTGTCCTGCCAGCATTCTCTCCTTTTGTCTTTGTGCTCCACTTTTCACTCGAAGATGAGGTGCTGTGTTGTTGGTGTTGTCTGGTGGCACACTCCTTCCGACATCAATTCCCCACTTGGCAGACTCTTTCACCACGGTAATGTAATCATGTGAAGTGCAATAGCTGGCCTGAAAGCTGAGATGAGTCGAGCTGAGCTGAGCTGCTGGCGACTGTTTCAGTACCACTGCTACGTGACAGACCGACCAGAAGAAGTCAATCTGATTGGGGAAGACAATGCGCAAATCAGTTGTACTGAAGTGCTGGTAATGGTCATGGTGACGGTAGTGGTAGTAGTAGTGCCATTGCTGACAACAAGTGCACTTCACCAGTATAAGGTGGATTTACATGTGCAGTCAACGTAGGCTTTTTATCTCGTCTACTGTTCACTGTTGCTAATTTAATCATCAGTCTATTAGACTGTGGGTGCAAACTAAAAATCTTTGCAACGTCATCGAAAAGGTGCAAAATAAAGTTGGTTTTCAGTTTTGACTTAAGGTGAGAGTGAGTCGAATTTTCTATTTTATTTGTTCTCGTATAATTCCTATAGAGATTTTCAGTTTTCTTTAAAATCTTATAACTCAACTTCTAGAGTACCTGAAATTCAGGTTAAAGTCTCAAATTAAAGTTAAAGAGTTGGTCCAGAGTCCTATTGGGGCTTTTAATT
>JAALOO010000646.1_pt1 | contig 29536 bp, 17 predicted proteins | sample 7257641 | NCBI WGS metagenome assembly JAALOO01 (sample SAMN14085613, study PRJNA598686) | mite metagenome | biome: ENVO:01001000; feature: ENVO:01001002; material: ENVO:01001226; isolation source: single female mite from University of Michigan culture on fish food culture... ...
TGACATTGAGCTCAACTTCTGACTCATCTTCATTTTCAAAGCTCAACCATCTTGTTGATGAATTGAATCAAATTCGAAAATTGTCGAAAATCATATAAACGTGGAAGTCTGCTTATGTACGAGACACTTTGACTGGAATCATTTTGCAATGTCTTCTATGTTGACTATTACTAGTATCAATCTCGCAATTGCGATGCTCAGCGTTTTGGCCAAGGAGGACAACTGTAAGTGTGGAGTTTATGGTGTGCCAAACAATGGCATGGTCACTAAGGGTCCATCCGGCGACTGTTCCGTTGCCTACATCTGCAAGACAGGCACCGTCCTCATTGGCGACAGTCAGCGGAAGTGCGTGGAGGAGAAGTTCACCGGCTCCACGCCCATATGCCTGACCGTTGTGGCGAAGGAGGACAAGAAAGGCAATGAAGACCTGCACTTCAATGGAACTGGTCTCGAGGTGCTGAACAGCGAGTCACTGAACTGCAGCAAGGAGGCGTTCGCCATCACCTTTCAAACACTGATGATCAAAAGCCTGTACGTGTGGACCAACAGTGCTTGCAAGAAGTTGAGCGTATCCACCGATTCGGGGGCCACCATCGAGAGCGGCGCTCCACTGCAGAGTAGTGACGTGTCTGTGGCCTACGCCTTCAACGTGAGCCAGAGTGTGACTGCGGTGAACATCAGCCAGTCTGGCTGCTGCCTCCAACGAGTGGTCATCGCCGACCCGGGCGTGTCCCTCAGCTGCGGCACGCCGGACATTCCGCCCGGTGTGGAGTGGTACAAAACGCCCAACAAGATCACCTTCCACTGTGCTAGCGGCTACAAGCTGACGGGCCCAACGAGCATCGTCTGCACTGGCCTGGAGAAGTGGAGTCACCCCAATGAGGCGGTGCAGTGCGTCGCCGATCACTCCTCACTCTGGCTCGTCATCGGGGGCGTCGTCCTCATCATTCTGGTGCTCGTGGCCGCCTTCTTCTTCGCCATCTGGTACATTAACAAGTCAGAAGTGGGTAAGTGCAGATCGAGCTGTGATCAATGTTCTAAAAGCCTCAAAACTCACTAACACCTCTTTCTCAAAGCATTCGACTCAAAAACACTGACTCGCCAACTGATGGATCGCTACCATGGCACAAAGATCGAGTATAAGGAGGTCACCCTGGTGAAACCTCGCAATAAGGAGGGTTTTTGCCAAAACTACGTTGCTCAATATAATAAGAAGGAAGTACTGGCGCATGTTTGCGACCTTTCAAAAGCGGATAAAAAGGCAATCCCTCCAGTGGAGCAGATGCGCTGTCTGTATTCTGTCGTGCACTTTGATTTCAAGCACCAAAATATAGTGGCAGTGCTCGCCTTGTCCCTTGACCCAAAGAAAAATCCAATTTTGGTCTTTGAAAGCAGCAGCAATGGGACACTGAATGATTATGTCAAAGCAAACAAGGAACTCACACAAAAGGACTTTCTTGCCCTGTGCTTGAGTGTTTGCAATGGTAAGTGGAGAGAAGATTGCTTTCAACAAGACTTGATTATCATGCACACCCTTTCCACAGGCATGATATTTCTCTCCCAGCGAGGCATAGTTCACCGAAACCTAAGGGCCAAGAGCTGCACCGTGGACGATTCTAAAATAGTCAAAATCGGCAACTTCAAGATGTCTCAGGAGCTGGGCAACTATGACCAGTTCCTCTGCAAGGTCTCCGTCTCTCGAGAGCAAATGCCCTGGGCTGCGCCGGAGACGATTGCCGGAAATGTGAGCAGCGTGGAGAGCGACGTCTGGTCCTTCGGCGTCCTCATCTGGGAGGTGTACTCACGCGGCAAGGAGCCTTATGAGAGCCTCTCCGACGTCCAAATCACCACCCTGCTGCTCGATGAGGAACGACTTCCCAAGCCGAAAGAGTGTCCCGACGGCCTCTACGCCCTCATGCTCGACTGTTGGAAGACAGACTCTGACCAGCGACCGTCCTTTGCCATTCTGGGCATCAACATGCAGCAACTCTAGTCAATTAGTTTGCCACAAAACTGGCACTCCACTCTTATTGTCGTTTTTCACAATGCTCTGTCACACTTTAGTAGCGCACTAAAGTGGCGGGGCTGCTGCTTGAACTTTACCTGAAAAAGAACAATTTCAAGTTACTATTTGAACCCAGTTTGAAGTGTTGCAATTCAAATGTGAAATGCGCTAGTGCACCACTGGCAGCGGGCTAACTGACTGCCTAGCTGACTGACTGGCAGATACGGCAGCAGCTGCAGAGAGGGGAACAGATGGTCACGCCTCGAGGATAGCTGGCAGAGTTAGCCTGTGTGAGTGCAAGCTGTGTGCTGGATGCCCATATCGTTGAAGGGAGAGAAAGAAGAGAGGGAGAAGAGAGAGAGAGAGAGAGAGAATCATCGTTGAATGGTGGCAGGTTGAACGACTCGCTGTTGGCAGTGTTGTCATCGACGTCAGTTGTTTCTTCAGTGCGCCTTCTCCTCACTCACTCGCTGATTCACCTGTTTGTCTGTGTGTGCACGTCCTCATCACCTCTTTCGCCCATCTCTGGCCACACTGATTACTGGGCCCTTCCACCTTCTTTCCCACCACTTGGTCAAGTGATGTCCACCAACGGACACAACGGTGTCAACGGCGGCGGCGGCGGCGGCGGCGGAGGAGGAGGAGTGTACGCCTCGATGGGGCAGTTCAACACCGTCGACCCGAACAATGCACTGTCCATCAAGTGGGACCCGAAGAACCTCGAGATACGCACCCATTCGGTGGAGAAGACACTGGAGCCATTGGTCATGCAGGTAGGAAGTGCTGCCAGTGGATGACTCACTTTGAGCAATGTTTTTGCTTCTTCACTAACACACAGGTAACAACACTGGTCACCACAAAGGGGCCCTCGAAGAAGAAAAAGGGACGCTCTAAACGGGCTCACGTTCTTGTGGCGGCAGTTGAGAAGGCCACTGCTAACTTTATTGTTCGAGGTGAGGAGATCGCCATGGAAAATCCGGACATCAAATCGGAGATGCTCAGCGCCGTTGAGGAGGTTCGCAAGGCGGGCGATCACATGGGCAAGTCGTCTCGCGAGTTTGCCGAGGATCCGTGCTCCTCCCTGAAGCGCGGCAACATGGTCAAGGCAGCCCGTAACCTGCTGTCCGCAGTGACGCGACTGCTCATTCTCGCCGACATGGTCGACGTGCACCGGCTGATGAAGTCACTGAAGGTGGTCGAGGACGACCTGCAGAAGGTGAAGAACGCCTCCAGTCAGTCGGAGTTGGTGGAGTCGTTTCGAAACTTTGGCCGAAACACCGTCGAGCTGATCAACCAGGCGGCCCGCCGGCAGGCCGAGCTGAAGGACCCGAAGCTGCGCGACGACCTGGCGGCGGCGCGCGCCGTTCTCAAGAAGAACTGCATGATGCTGCTCACCGCCTCCAAGGTCTACGTCCGCCACCCGGAGATCTCGGCGGCGAAGGAGAACCGCGACTACATCTTCCGGCAGGTGTGCGAGGCCGTGAACGCCATCAGCGACGTCGCCCAGGGCCGCTCCAACAACAAGATCGCACACGCCATCTACGAAGGCCCCGGGGAGCTGGCCTCGGCGCTGGACGAGTTCGACGACAGCATCTTCATGGACCCGCTGGCGTACAATGAGGTACGCACGCGGCCGTCGCTGGAGAAGCGCCTGGAGAGCATCATCAGCGGCGCCGCCCTCATGGCCGACTCCTCCTGCACGCGCGACGAGCGCCGGGAGCGCATCGTGGCAGAGTGCAACGCCGTCCGCCAGGCGCTGCAGGACCTGCTCTCCGAGTACATGGCCAACACCGGGCGGAAGGAGCCCTCCGAGTCGCTGAGCAAGGCCATCGACTACATGACGCAGAAGACGAAGGACCTAAGGCGGCAGCTGCGCAAGGCGGTCATCGACCACGTCTCCGACTCCTTCCTCGACACCAATGTGCCGCTGCTGGTGCTGATCGAGGCGGCGAAGAGTGGTCGCGTGGAGGACGTCGAGGAGCTGGCGCAGGTCTTCCAGGAGCACGCCAACAAGCTGGTGGAGGTGGCCAACCTCGCCTGCAGCATGTCCAACAACGACGACGGCGTCAAGATGGTCCGCTACGCCGCCAGTCAAATTGAGAAGATCTGTCCGCAGGTGATCAACGCGGCGCGCATTCTCGCCGCCCGGCCCAAGTCAAAGGTGGCCCAGGAGAACATGGACTCATTTCGCGAGTCCTGGGACAACCACGTGCGCACGCTGACGGAGGCGGTCGATGACATCACCACAATCGACGACTTCCTCGCCGTCTCTGAGAACCACATTCTGGAGGACGTCAACAAGTGTGTGCTCGCCCTGCAGGAGGGCGACGCCGACACGCTGGACCGCACTGCAGGCGCCATTCGCGGCCGCTCTGCCCGGGTGAGCAACGTCGTCTCCGCGGAGATGGACAACTACGAGCCGGGCGTCTACACTGAACGGGTTCTGGAGGCAGTGACCTGCCTGCGCGAGCAGATCATGACCAACTTTGCCGAGCGCGTGGAGATGGCCGTCGAGGCGCTGAACAGCTCATCGAAGGGAGACGTCAACGAGAATGAGTTCATCGAGGCCTCTCGACTGGTCTACGATGGCGTCCGCGAGATTCGGCGAACCGTCCTGCTGAACCGAACGGTGGAAGAGCTGGACTCGGAAACGGAAATCGAGTACGAGGACAATACCTATGAGACCAGGTCTAAGTGTAAGTGATGCTTCAGTTTTGGTGAATCAGATTAGTAACTTTTCATACTTCTTTCTCTCTAACAGCAAGCATTCACACTGATTTCGACGAGTACCCGGAGATTCACGGCATCAACAATGCACGAGACGCCTATCGCCTCGTCTCCGAGGAGGAGAAGGAGAAGATTGCCCAGCAAGTGGAGACCTTCCGCAATGAGAAGAACAAGTTCGACAAGGAGGTGGCCAAGTGGGACGACACCGGCAATGACATTATCGTCATCGCCAAGCAGATGTGCATGATCATGATGGAGATGACTGACTTTACCCGTGGCAAGGGCCCCCTGAAGACGACCATGGACGTGATTAATGCGGCGAAGAAGATATCCGAGTCAGGCACCAAGCTGGACAAGTTTGCCGGCCAAATCGCCGACCAGTGTCCCGAGTCGAGCACCAAAAAGGACCTCATTGCCTACCTGCAGATGATCAATCTCTACTGTCACCAGCTGAACATCACCTCCAAAGTGAAGGCTGATGTGCAAAACATTTCCGGCAACTTGATTGTCTCGGGTGTAAGTTGACTTGTTTTACTTCTTAGCAAATCATCTTCATCACCTCTTTCTTTTTTCTCTCCACAGCTTGACAGCGCTACGAGCTTAATCCAGGCAGCTAAAAACCTAATGAATGCCGTCGTCCTGACAGTGAAATCCTCCTATGTCGCCTCTACCAAGTACCCACGCATCAATGGTCAACAAAACGTACGTTCAATTGACTAAAAATATCTCCCTTTTTGCTCATATCACACAATCTTTATCAAAACAGTTCCCGATGTTCGTATGGAAGATGAAGGCCCCAGAGAAGAAGCCGCTGGTGCGTCGAGAGCGCCCCGATGAGACTCGAGCCAAAGTGCGTCGAGGATCGCAGAAGCGTCACATTGCACCGATCAAGGCACTTTCTGAATTTCACAGCGACAATGGCCGAGTTTGAGCCGGTCGCCCCTCATTTCACTCATCTCTCGCCAAAGAATCGCATTTTAATAATCTCCCCCTCTCTGCGCACATCACTCCCCCGAATCTTCACTAATCAAACTTAACCAGTGTCTTATATCCCCAGCCCCCACTTCCTCTTTTTTCAATCTCCGAATCCGCTATCGAGTTTACGAATCAATCAAAACTGCTCAATGCTCTCAATGTGCCCACATTTAGCCTATTCAGCGCATTCATGCAAGGTGAACTAATCAATCAACTCAATCAATCAATGAAGACTATCTATTCTTTTCTACCTTCTTCTCTACGCTGTTTTTTTTCTTTCATAGTTTTATTTTCTACAAATTCTCAATATATTTTGATGTTTTCTGCTATATTCGTACCCCTGTTTGCATTTATTTTTATCTTTCTTTTCCTAATTATATTTTTATACGATTAATGATTTTTATAATTTTCCATTTTAATTGATGATATTATACATTTTGACAAAATAAAAAATAAAAAGCACAACACCTTTTTTATCGAGTTTGTTTTGAGGTGGACGGGCGATCATACTCATTTTCGTACTCAATCTCAATGCGAGGCCTCTTGAGGATGCCCTTTTTAGGTCCTTTCTTGGCACCCTTCCTGGCCATGTCCAGCTTATCGCTAATGTCCTCAATGTCCTCCTCCTCCTCGTCCTCTTCATCGCTCTCTTCAAACGCATCAGCGGCCACGTACTCCACCGTTTCGCCGTCTTCCTCTTCATCGTCACTGATGAGCTCCTTTTCAAGTTCATACTCTGTTTCCTCTTCTTCTTCTTCCTCCTCCTGCCCTTCCTCCATTTCTGTGCTCAGTGCATTTTCAAAAGCGGTTTGCGGAAAGTTGTAGATATCGCCGTAAGTGCCCTTCTTAAGTCGTTCCAGCAGATTTTTCTCGATTGCATTTTCAAGTCGGGCAGCAATGAGTGCCTTGACCTCTCGACGGCGTTCACGTCTCTCCACCTTGTTTTGCAGTGGCACCAACTTCTTCTGCCGCTGCAGCTGTAGCTTGCGCATACGAATGAGGTACTGGGTGATCTTAGTGAATCGCTGCTTGCATTTGTGAATCTGGTGCTTCGGCCAGTACATCAGGTGGTGGTCGATCTGTTCGAGGGCCTTTTCATAATTTTTAGACAGTTTGACCTTCTCCCAGAGTTTAGCCGGAAACGCAGCTCGCTCAATTGTTTTGATAAACAAATAGCACTGGCCTTCTTCCTCTCGAACGGTCGCGTAGTTGCTGTTGGCAAGTGGACAGGTCTTCCGGCCGCAAAGACCTGACACGTTGTATTCATTTCGGCAAAAGTTTTGTGATTTGGTCCTACAAGCAAAGGGAAGTTGTAATGATGATCTCTGAAATGCTTAAATCACTTACTTGATCAAGTAAGAGCAATTGCCCCGGCCTTTCATTAAAATACTCCAAATAACCTGCAAACGCACAACCGTTAGAATCATCCCATAGAATGTCAATAAATATAATACTCACGTCGTCGTTTTGCATGATGGAAATGGGAAGTAGCCAAATGAGATACCAAAATATCTAGTCAAGACAGACTGCCAGAATCGAGTCTACAAAAAGTGAGTGTTTTCTCCAAACACGTGTTTGCGACTGCAGCGACATCATACGGTAAGAACAGGCAAAAGCCTCCAAAGAAAGGATTCTCGAAAGATTCAAATGTCAGTTTCAAACACAAGTGGGAGTGAGCTAGTTTATTTGTAAATGATTGTAGAAATTATGTATAAAAAAGTTATTTATCCAATTTCTCGTTAGTTTACAATTGTAATTTAATTACAGAACTCATTACACAGTGAGCTAGACCTTTAACATGTCCACTAAATCGCCATTTTCGTGCAGTTCCTGTGAAATAAAGTTAATTTAGTCTTCATTTTTTAGTTGTACTGTTAACTAATGCCTCACCTGGACAATGTCCAAACCACCGACAAAACTTCCTTTCACATAGAGCTGAGGGTAGGTTGGCCATTTGGAGTAGGCTTTCAATGATTGGCGCACTTCTTCGTCGGAAAGAATGTCAAAGGAGCCGTATTTAACTTCAAGTTGGTTCAGCAAACCAATCAGCTTACGAGTGAAGCCGCAACGAGGCTGTTCAGGAGTGCCCTTGATGAACACCATCACTGGATCTTGATTGATCAGACTAACGAGCCGCTTCTCAACGGAGCTGTTTGAATCGAGAACCTTTTGCACTTTCTGCACAATTTGGGTTGTATCGGCTCCAACAATACGGTCCACCTCGTTGGCGTTTCGGAATAAAACCAATGTGGGCACGGAAATGATGGAAAATTGCTTCGCAATCACCGGACTGCTTTCAATGTCCACCTACAAGTTGAAAAAATCAAAGTTGAGCAAATCTTTGCCGGTTTCAGATTTGCCTCCTTATTACCGTAAAGTATTTTGCCTGTTTGAACTCATCCTGCGTTGCAAGATCGCTTATCAAGTCTGAAACTTGTTGGCATTGTGGTGTTTGCTTAGAAACAAAGAGCACATTGGCGAGTTGACTGAAGCCAAAACAGACAAAGCAGATTTATTAGAAATGATGCAATCCTACAACTTCAGTACTTACTTTGAAACGACAGCCTTCTCGAATGTCTCCTGACCAATGGCCTCCATTGTGATTGGCAGTCGGTAGAGTTGCCGGATTGTCAAACTTGACTGAAACTAAAAGGAAACAGAGCAAAAGACGGTCTGAAGCTTCTTCAATCCGCACTGGGGTTCATTGGTAATCAGTTCTGAAGGGGGAGAGAGAAAGAGAAAAGGGGGAGTCACTGTAGGGGCACATTCGTAGACTAAGTTATGGCAGTAAAGGGCCAAATTGACCAGGGAAAATTGAAAAACGGGCATTTATCTGCTGACTAGAGAGGTGAAACTAACTACTAGAGGGGATTTAGAGAGTTATTGTATAGAAAATAACAGTTGTCAAAGTGAGTTTGGGGAGAAGTCGTAAAGTCACCGCTATCACCGCGTGTACCTAACTGTTTGCTTCATTTTGTCATTTCTCTGTCATTGCTGTCCACTGCAGACTTGCAACTTTCCGATTCACCATGGCTTCGATCTTGCGAAATCTGTCCCAGGTTCGTTCATTCTTTAGTAATTCATGAGTCAGATGAAACAGTCAACTGTTTACTGTCTATTTGCAGCGTATCGTTCCGTTGGCATCTCGTAATTTGCTGAACGGCGCCGGCCGTTTGCAGTTTTCCGCTGCCAACAACAGTCGATTCTTGTCGGCTTTTGTCCAGCAACCTGCTCCTGACTTCAAAGGAACTGCCGTCGTCGGAGGACAGTTCAAGAATGTCAAGCTGGGAGATTATAAGGGCAAATACTTGGTTCTCTTCTTCTATCCGCTCGATTTGTAAGTGTTTTCATTCAGTTCTTTTCTTCATAGTTTGACAATATTTGTATATATCTGCAGCACTTTTGTTTGCCCAACTGAGATTATCGCCTTCAGCGAAAGACTTGGAGAGTTTAAAGCCATTGACACCGAAGTTGTAGCCGTCTCGGTTGACTCCCACTTTTCCCACCTCGCCTGGACCAATACCCCACGCAAGGTAAGCTTGATTTGTCATTGTGTAATCTCTGGAGTAACTTGAGCTAACTTTTTGCAGCAAGGAGGACTCGGTGACATCAAGTTTCCAATCTTGAGTGACTTGACCAAACAGGTCTCTTCAGACTACGGAGTTCTCCTCAAGGACAGTGGCATTTCTCTGCGTGGTCTTTTCATAATCGATCCAAAGGGCATTGTTCGTCAGTAAGTAACCAAATTGATGCCCTTTGAATTTTCAATGTACTCAACTCCGTTTAATTAGGATTACCATCAATGACTTGCCTGTTGGGCGCTCGGTCGATGAGACCTTGCGTCTCATAAAGGCATTCAAGTATACCGACGAACACGGAGAAGTTTGTCCAGCAAACTGGGAGCCAAACAAGCCAACCATTGATCCGAAAAATGCCAAAGATTACTTTGAGAAGCAGAACTAACCAATTGAAGATCACAAATTCATTTGAATGGATAATTTTATGTTAGAATAAAAAAAGTTGATAAAGTGTACAAATAACAAAAGGTGTATCTACAGGTAGTAAAGGCGGTACAAATAATCAGTTTTTATACATGTCAAATCATCTGCTATATCGTGTTTTCCAAAAGACCACTGCAAGACTGAGATTGGTACATTTCATAAGTTGGACTTACAAAAAGAACGAGAGTGCTGTTTTGCAGGCAATTGGGTATTTAAGGTGAACTTTCAGGGACACTTGGGAAACATTGTGAGGTGCAGTGATATTGGTTCAGATATTGGTCAGAGGGGGGAGTTTTCCCACAAGCTACTGGTTGTCTTCGGCGGAGGAAGCGATAACGAGAGGAACTTTGGACTTGGCAAACTCGCTTGCTTTAGTGGCACTGTCTTTGATGTTTTGCTTCAAGACGAGATTAAAGGGAGGCGAATTCTTGACCCTGTTACTGCCGTACATCATCTCGAGGGTAAAGTTGAAGCCTTTGTAGGCCTTCTTGATGTTCTGTTTGTATCTCTCCACGCCAAAGCGTTTAACAGCTGACGCAAGGCCGTAAACTGATGAGTCAACCCAAACTTTTTTCTCCGAGACCGTCCATGAGGTGTTTTCATTGTGTGGTCTGTAGACGACCTTTTCCTCAACGCTCAGTAGGTGTTTGAGACCGATATTGCGAGTATATGTGGTGAGTGTCTTTGCCTTCAAGTCGACGACCGATTCCTCAATGATGTAAACAAGCTTTGTGGGAAGAAAGCGCTCCATCCACTTGGGCGCACTGTTGGTCTTGCTGAGAAGCTTCTTGGTGAACAGTCTGCCGTCCTTGTCCACAGACCGGTGGACGACGTCCTCTGTCAGAACATGTTTACTACAGAAGAAGAACAAGGAATAGCAAATTAGTTATTTGAGCCAGCTGTCATACACGTTCACCAGTACCTGTATGGATTTGGGTAACGCAGCCAGAAGCCACAAAACACCTGGTCCCACGTGTACTTCAGCGTCTGCGAGTCCTGGTGTTGCATTGTCCACGGTCGGGAAGAGTGGTGGCAGAGGGACAGGGCAGGGCAAGGGACAAAGACCCGACGAGGAAGAAAAGGACCAGGAGAAGACACAGCGAGAGAGTTGCGGCTTGAGAGCGCAAACTAGAAAGGACGAAGCGGCGAGCGCAGCAGAAGGCAGCGTGTGTGTTTGTGCACATGCTCGCTGCGGCACCACCACCACCAAAACACGCTTGCCTTGAAGAGAGACGCCCAGGCTCTGCTGCTGCTGGCGGAGAGCAATGATCATATCGGCAGTGGCTTGTGCACTCAAGAGAAAAGACGTGTGCACCAGTTTTCCGGTATTCATCCTCTACTACACCGTACGATGTGGCCTCTTTTTTATTAATAGAGAGAGATATTAGGAGGAAACATCTTTTGTGTTTACAACCAATACAAAAGACAGTACTGCAACATCGACTCTTTAGTACCGTCGGTTCTGGCCACCGCCGCCACCACCCCGATTACCACGGCCCTGGTAGTAATCATTCGACTGGTAGTTGTAGTCTGGAAAGTACTGATTTTGGTTGCTGTACCCCGCGAATCGCTGATGACCTCCTTGATACTGACTGTAGTTATCTGGCTGATGCTGATGCTGCTGCTCATACTGTCGGTAGTTTTGGTAGTTATTTCCTCCTCTTCCACCGCCCTGTTGCCAACCGGCATTTTGCACTCGGTTTGTGTGTTCGGGAATATTCCTTGGCTGGTGGTTTAAGTTTCGGTCATTGCCTCGTGGGCTGAGATTTCGTTGGTAATTACCGCCGCCCCCGCCGCCACCTCCACCACGGCCACCTCCTCTACGGTTACTAGCGGATTCCCGTTGACCTGCCTGTTGTGTGAAGGTCTCCTTTGCCGGCATCGGCTGCTCTCCCGGCCGTCCACCTCTGTCCGGTACCGAGCCGATGAGGTACTTGTACAGCTGCAGTTGCTGTTGGGCGCCCTGGTTTGCTTTGCCAGTCACATTAGGAATCTCAATGATGCAGTTAGCATGGCTCGTGCTGATCACTTCGCTGATAAGTGCATTACAATCTGAACTTCGAGCAGCAAGAGCATTGGCCAGGGTGATGCATGGTGCAGTGGTCATTTTTTCTCGGCACTTCTTATACACATCTTTAAGAAGGGTTTGGTTTACTTCGCGTGATGAATCATTCTTCCAGCTGAAGGAGTTTATAGTTGTGTCCGCTCGGCGCAATATCATCTCCCGTCTAATTGAGTATTCTCTTCGAAATGCCTCATTAAGTCGCTTCAGCTCGGTCCATTGTTTCGGCGTCAACGTCATCTTATTTGGCAAAAGCAAGCTATCTTCTTCGTGGTGCTTTAAAACGTTTGTTTGCAACTTTTCTTTGATTTTTTGAAAGTAAGTTTTTGTGTCGCTCATGTCATCAGAAATTGACAAGCAGTTGTTTATTGTGCTCAGATCTTTTCGTGGATTCAACTCGGTGGAAAAGTCTTCATCATTTTGACTTTTGATGTAACATAAGCGTGCTGCTATTAGGTCGCCAGATAAACTGTGCAAAATACTCAGACGATCATTGACATTCTCCAATGAAAAGGAATCGGCGTAAATTGAATCTACTTCTTGAAATAGCGAATTCAGTTCCATTTTAAGAGTGTCCACATCAGCGTCGTCTGTGAAGAGTAGGAAAGCAAATGTAAAAGAAAGCGTTACATGAAAGTGACACCAAACCTGTGATAACTTGAACGATGGAATCGGTTTTAGCAAAGAACTGCAGCTGTTTTGAGATCCAGTTTAAAATTTCCGAAAACTTAGATAGTGAAACGTTTTCAAAGTTTGCATTTTCCTCCAAAGGAAAACTCAGCTCTCCCAAAACACCAGACACATCGTTTGCCGTGGACATTGTGAGGCGGAATTTGGAGGAGTCCGATGTCCACCGTTTAGTCTCAAGCTGGTTGATGTAAATGTGCTAAGTAGAACTTCTTGTGAAAAAAGAGTTGTTTTCGTGGTGATGTGGCTTGGTGTTTGCCGGCTAAATCCTCATCAGCAACATTGATAGCATACCAACAGCATGTGCAAGCTAGCAAAACAGAAATCCAGACTCATGCTGTGTCGTGCAGCGCTGCCATCACCCGGCGACTTTACTCTATAGCGTTTGCGGGTGCTAAACGAAAATGGCCATTTATAAAAACGTGTTTGTAAAATTGGAGCATACAAATGAATACAAATGAAGTTTGTTGTGTAGCCGCCAAAAAACTTGAGGTGAGTATCACATCAGTATTTATAATAAGTTCCAACACCAGCTTAATTCGGCTGCTGCTGCTGCTAGACAGAAGTGCTGAAGGCGCTGGCCACCTTGGAGAAGGCAGTCTTTAAGGCGGATGTAATGTTCTGGCCGACAGTGCCGACAGTAGCACCACCAGTGCCAGTTGTGAAAAAGACGCCCACCAAGATGGCGATGATGACAGAGGTGACTGAGGCAGCAATCGCCCAGCGGCTCCAACAGCGAGGCTCACTGGCACTGGCTAGGGCCACTGGCTCTTCACGCTCCTTCCCAGAGACTTCGCATTTGGCCGTTTTGACGCTCACATCTTTGTCCGTCTCTTTAGCTGGTCCAGTTTGATCTGGCTTCAATTCATCATGGGCGACATTTGGCAGAGAGGCGCCACTCTTGGACTCAGCAGCAGGAACGACCTTATCCGCTGAATGAGCCGTTCCCTCACTCGGGTCCTTTTTGGGTGACTCTTTTTTAGCTTCATTTTCTTTGCCACCTTTGTCTGCTTTCTCTAAAACTTCTTTTTTTATGGGAAGCTCGACAGTCTTTTGCTGCTCTTCTTTTTGCTGTTTAATACCGGCCTTAGTCGATGCATCATTCAGAAATGGTGAATGTTCAGCTGGCTCCTTGGACACTGAAATGATTTTCTGCAAAGTTTTCTGCAGTTTTCGGCTAGAACTTGAGCGACTCTTCTTAGGAGTGATCTTTAGATTTCCTTTTGACTTTGGTGAGCGACGGGTGTTCAAAGATTTGTTTTGAACTTTGTTAGCTTTGGAGCTCTTTTCAAGCTGCGACTTAGTTTTGCTCAGTGAAATGGTGGACTTTCGGTTGCCGAGCGAAATGTTTGATTTTGTCTTTCCAATGAGCAAATTTGATTTGACTTTAGCAGATAAAATCATTGACTTGCCTTTCGCTTCAGAAACTTTCGACTTTGTTTTCAGCAAGGATTTAGATTTCACTATGAGGGAAGCGGGGTGCTTGCTTTTACCAATCTTTGACTTGATCTTTTTGCCAAGTGTCGACAAGGACTTTTGACCAGGATTTGTCTTTCCAAGTGACACATTTGACTTGAGTTGCTTACCACGAACTGATTTTATGGCTTTTGAAGTTGACTTGATCTTTATGACCTTTCCTTTGCCTTTTGACTTGCCAGTAGTTTTCATCTTGTTGTTTAAAAGGCTAGAATTTGACATTTTACGCGATTTGACAATGAGTATTGAGCTGAGACTAAAAATTGGTTGCTTTTATAAACACACGCTTGCGTTTTATAATTCGAAAATTGTGTTTTGTCACAAAAGGGCTTAAAACAATTGGAACTTAATTAAAAAATGGCGCGAAAAATTCAAGTTTTATAAAAAAAGTTTATTTGCCTGTTTTAGAAAAGTGAACGGTTGTAAAATGAATGCATTGTGTGAATAAACAAAAAATGATTTGGTATTGCATCAAAGAGAACATCATCGTCTGGCACAGTCGCCGGAAGTTCACTCATTTTCCGATTGAGCGCGCACGTAGTAGATGGAGCCCTGTTTGCGATTGCTGCCGTAGTAGCCAGCCATGCGGTCTCGGTACAGAAAGATGACTAGCGTTCCGAACATGAGGAACATGAAGAAAATGCTGAGGAAGAAGAGGACACTGGACTGCTGCATCGGATTAACACTGTCACACACCAGGCTGGAGTGTGGCAACGTTTCCAGCTGATGGCCTCGAAGCTTATCCGGAGCGGCACACCTGCAAATGGAATGTGAAAGATAGGTTAAAAAGAGTGATTCAGTTGTTGGTCAGCAGCACAGCAGCTTACAGCAGTCCTCGCTGGAAGTTCTTCTTCTGCTCTTCGCAGTACTTGATCCAGTGCAGGTGACAGTCGCAGTGCCAGGGATTCTCTGTCAGATCAAGCTCGGTCAGGTTGCCTGTTGCAAGTGAAAGCACAATGGTGAGTTGCAATCATCAAAGTCTATAAAAAATATGGTTACTCACAGAAAGGCAACGTTCTCTCGGAAAGTGTGCTGAGACTGTTTCGTCGGAAGGAGACGTGCCTGATGGCCATCCAGCTGTGATTAAAGGCGCCCATGAAGGCGTACGGGTCAATGTAGCTGAGGTGAGGGCAGTGCTGAATGGTCAACCGTTCTAGGTTAAACAGACTGGAGAAGGCTTTTTTCTGAATCTCCACCAGTGCTTTCATGTCGCTCATGATCAGCTCTTTCAAACTGTACAGCTTGTGAAAGGAAGCCTCGTTGATGGTCCGGATGGGGTTGCTGCTCAGATCAAGGGTAGTCAACTTGCGTGTGTTTCGCAGTGCATTGATCGGAACGCTCTCAAAGTCATTTCCAGAAAGGTCCAGTGTGTCCAACTTGCCCATCGAGTGGAAGGTGCCACTTTCTAGCGAAAAAATCTCATTCTGTGACAGATCAAGTATTTCAACTTGTTGCAGGAAGAAGAACGTCTGAGCGTTGATCTGCTTCAGGGGATTGTGCGCCAAACGGAGCTCAAAGAGGCGGTCACACTTTTTGAAAATATCATTAGGCAAGTACTCTAGCTTGTTATAGGACAGATTAAGGGACTGCAGCGTCTCAAGACTGTCAAAGAGCGTCTCATCTAACTTGGTCAGGTGATTGTAGCTCAGGTCAAGGGAGATTAGATTTTTCGTCTGCTCAAAGGCAAAGTGGTCGATTTCCGTCATGTCATTGGCGGCCAGGTTGAGGTGCTTGATGTCGTCATTCTTCTCCAGTTTCACCAGTCGCGAAATGTTGTTCTGATTCATGTTCAGTACTGAGGTCCGTGATGGCAGGTGCGCGTTGATGGGCAGACTGGTGAAGTGAAGGTGCGAACAGTCTACCTGCTGTTCGTCGTCCTCGCCATACGGCAAACAGGTACAGTTACCTGTGGCGGTGGCCTTGTTCTCCGCTGACTTGCACACCAAGCCATCGTACTGCTTGCTGATCGGTCGACCGTGCGCCAGTGCACCACCGGGAACACTGGTGGTGGGGGCGACAGCGGCGGTCACCAGAAGTGAGGGAAGAGTTAGGCAGAGAAGGAAGAGGAGGCCAAGAGGAGCGACCATAGCTGGAAAGGCACTCATGGCACTAATTGAGTTAATCACAGAGGTGGCGCGTGAATCAGTCTGTTTATTGAATTGTCAGACAATTAACAGCAACGGGGAAAGAGTGAGGACGAGCGAATGGGGAGAAGAGTGAACAGTGGGAAGTGAAAAGTGAACAGGGCACGGCACAGTGAGACACAGACTCTCAGGGAGAGAGCTTTAGCATCGACATGAACACCATTCAGGCGTGATCAGCAGCAGTACAATGCGCAGCTAAATGAGCTTAGTCTTCTCTGGATGCAGCCAGGCCACCGTATCATATATCCGTCGACCGGTGTCTCTGGTGGCGATTGCATGGTGAGCAGGCAAACAGGGAGAAACAGGGAGAGGCAAGCTGATATCATCGCTACCGGTCTACCTACCGACTATCGCCTAAAACGCCAAGACGTCGGAGACTCCGCTGGGAGACAGAACTGATCGGTGATGGCCCCTTCCCTTACCCTTTTTTCTCCCCCATTCCGCTGGCACTACTACTCTGGCTCACACCTGGAACGGCCAAAATGGATGAGCCTTTATCCTTGTGCTGTCGTTCAGTGCTGCCGTGCTCTCAATAATCATCCCCTCTCTCACTAGCTGATGTTGTTGATGTGTCGAGGCGGTGATGGTGGCAGCTCTGCTGGTACTCATTGTCCCCTACGCCAGGTTGCCTGGTTACTCCACTCCACAGCCACTCCTCAGCTCTTGAGCTAACGGTATACGGTGTGTGTGTGGGCGCCACACTTAGACATCGCTGGGGAGAGAGAACAACAACATTGCTATGCTGATGATTGTTGCCAGCAGCAGTGTCGAGCTGCAGCTCGTCAAGTGTCGCGTTGATGCGTTGCTACCTGCAGTGTGGTGATTAAACAAAGTGTCATTATTGCTCGCGAATCAATAGAGACTCGGTGTGTGCACTGTTGTGCTGCTGCGGCCGATAATCGCTATCACCATCCGTTGCTCACCTGACTTGCTGATAGGCTTCTCGGGTGAAGATGTTTTGGGATTCCATTTGGAGTGCCGTCTGATCCACTGCTGATTCGTTTCGTTGGTAGACGGCTTTTGGTACGTGGCTGAGAGAAAGTACGTTTTTGTAAAAAAAGTTATATTTTGTTTTAAGCTAGCGGAGCTACAGGCATACTAACCAACGCATTTGAGCATGTCGCCATTTTTGAAATGCTCCTCATTCACTGCGTGCCCCAGCAGAAGAAAGCCATTTAAGCAGCTATTAGTCAGTGAGTTTGGTAGTAGGCAATAAATATCCATTACCGACAAACTTCAGGCGCAATGTCTTTGTTTGAAGGCCATCGGAGTGATTGACTTGCTTGTAGGGAATGAGATAATCGCTAGATGCCTGAACAGATGGGGCAGTGTCTTTAGTGTCAATTATTGATTGTATTGCTTCGTAAATTACCAACTTGTCGTTGATGAACCACTGCAGGGTGGACACTGTGCGCGGGTGATTTATAGATTCTCATTCAATGACCATAACAGCGCTGGCTGGCTGCTTTTTATTTACTACAAAACTGCTCCCCTACCTGGTTTGCTCTTTGGCGACGTGCAGTTTAGATCCACTCGGCCTTTGGGCTGAAAGTTGGCCCTGCTTCCGGTGATGCGTGGACTTTTGTTCGGAAGAACTGGAAGCAAAGAAAGATTAAGCAATTCTTCTAAGAAATAACCGCCTGGCCATCAACTGCTCACCATAGACCTGTGTTTGTGTGTAGGGCAACAGGAGTGATTATTTATTTATGTCAGAAAGCAGAGGCACACAAACGCATTGTTTGCAACAGTACAAGTACCTCCAGTGTTTTATGGTCTTTTAAAGTTGTGAAATCTGCCAAAGAATAGCCGTCATTGAATTGCACTAGAGCACAGTGTTTCAGGGCACTTACCAGGCGCATCAGTTGATACTTCACAGCTACAAATTATAAATTGAAATGGAAAAGCATTGTGTAAACAAGCAATCAGCTGTTTTTTTAACTCACCGATAAGTTCCCTGAGTGTCGAGCGTAACATGGCGCAGCCACAAACGAAACGTTTCATTGCCTATCGAATACACCGGAGACTCAAAGTGAACACCTTTGGATGCAAAAGAACGCACTAAATTGGGCAAAAGAAGTAAGCTTAGTTTGAGCTGGTTGTAAAATAATTTAAAACAATTTGCCTCTTGGTTTCTCGTGTGGAGCAAACTGAAAAAACTCTTGATCATCTTTGTACCTGGACGAATCGCAGAATAATTAGATTGCACATTTTCAAAAAAGATTCTATATTTCTGACCATTTTATTGAGTATAATTGTTTATTGTTGAGATGAAAAGTGCACTCCATTTCAACGTCTTCAAAAAGGAAAACGGGTGATTCAAATGTGAGGCGAACCATTGCTTCCATTGGTGTTGTGAAACTGGACTTAAAGTGAGCACTTCCTTCTTCCAGTGCAGACAGCCAGTGGACAGAGTCTACTGGCCTAATGCCGCTGGCAAGCCAGTGGGTGAAAAAGGCTAAAGGTAAAAAGATTTAATCGGTTAGTCTAAAAGTCATTTTTAAAGAGATGACTGGACAATCTGGAGAGCAAAGAAGCACTAGCAACCATGTCAAGCAGTGACGGCAAATCATCGATTTGTCCGGCGGGTGGCAAGTGGTGAGAATGCAAATTGCCGCTCAGATTGATCGTGCCTGGTAATTACAGGCGTCCTCAGAGAATGTGTGTGCACACTTGGTCCACTACACCTGCGGTAATTGATTGAACTTGGGGCAATCTCAACGGCGACCCTCGGTGTCGGTGGAGAGTGTAAACAAGCAGTTACGGCGTAAGGACAATCTGATTGTCAGTGCGGTCACATGCTCTCGTGCAGCAGAAGCAGCAACAGCAGCCAATAGCACAGAAGCGTCTGCAGCGCAATGGTTTGCAGTGTGCCTCTCCCCCAGCACTAGCTCGCTCAGGACCATAATTCACATTAGCAGAGCAGTGCAAGTAATCCTAGCTGCTCACTGCACAAGTGTCGAATTATGGAACAATTAATTAAAAGGACATTAGCATAAATGCCAGGTAGACGAGGGCCCCAGTATTCGGCAATTTGCTGTGTTTAGTCGCAAGTTAGACAGCAAGTAGTCAACTGCTCACAGCCTTGCAAAGAAGTAGACGCCGTGCGGCGTGGCAAAGTCAGCACCAGTGCGGCGCCTACAACTGCGGAGCCTACTCGCCACGCCCGACGTTTAATTTGTCTGCTGTGCGCGCTGAGCACTGAACGATTTCGGTGTCAGTGAACGACACCACTATTACTTTGATAGATCGAGGCTAATTTCAAATTCTGTGCATATTCACACTGCTGCTACGTGGTGGGGACCGAGAGAGGAAGAGAAAATCGAAAGCGTTGAGGAAATGGCCCGACCAAGCGATGTCCAAACAGTCAGACTCCGTTCCAAGGAGACTTGGTTGCCATCGTTAAGCGTCACTTGCCAGGCATTATCATGCTAAGTGGCGGTGCACAGGACCAAGGGAAAAGTCGTGGTCTTCTTTTGCCACTGCAAAACAACACTTATATGTTTGCTTGCACAATTTGTGTCCCTGTGGCGACTAATAGTTTTGCTCAATTTCAAGAAAAAGTATTTCCTATCACCTTCTGCCTTTTTAGTTTGATAAAACACTTAATGTTTGTTGCCGGTATCATCACTGAGTAGTTGGACTGTGTATTCTAAATGGTAATGAACGTGCACTCACTTATCAGTAATCAATGACAACTCAATATTGAAATACAAATAAAACTACTGATATGTCATAATCAGTGGTTTAAGAAATATATTTTGTTAATATAACTAAGTTTATTTAAAATTTAAAAGTTTTTTTAATTAGAATGCAATTTAAATTTTTTTTAAAGAAAATGGGTTAAGATTAACACACATGATTGAGTTTATTTTTTTCAATGCACATTTTCAGAAAAATGGTGTTAAAACAAAATCATAACGTTAAAGCAATTGATTGCACTTACCGGCAATGTAACAATAAAAGCAAATAAATTTTTGCAGCAACATTTTTGGTGAGTTTGTTTGTTCAGGTTTGATTTGTTGAGCTCGGTTGTGGATGCTGATTGAAAAAGCAAACAATGATAACGTTGCCACTGTGTCGTGTTTGGACAAATGGACAATGCGAGTTTATGGTTGTAAAGGCAGTTGAAGGAAAAAAAGAGGAAAATGGTAAAACAACAAAATATATAAAAGAGTAGAAGACAACAACAATCAACAGAGGGTCACTGGCGGTGGTAGTAGCTCTGGTAGTAGTGGTAGTAGTACTTGCTGCTCGAGATGCTGATGCTGCTGAACTCTGTGGTCTTGAGACATCTTGGCACGACTGCAACGATGGCCAAAACTGCTGGCGAATGAGGTGCCCGTTCGAATTTGAAAACGGACAATTTGTGCTTACTTGTCCATTTTTCTGTTTCCACCGAGGTCACAGCCAATCTGCTTAAGACGACACTTTTTGGTGGCGGTGTCTTTGGTGGCGAAGGGCCCCTGAATGATAAGTGTACTTTAGGCGCGCACTTGTTTGTCCCGCCGTGGCCACCCTGCGCCAGTCGCACACACAGAGTGAAGGCGCCAAATGGAAAATGATCGAGAACGACCCGCGCATATGTAATTGGCCGGGCGCACTGGCGGACAGTGGTGGGTTGCGCGCGCGGCGCCTCAAGTCGAGTGGATCTGAGCTGACTGAGGAGTGAACTGCACTGAAGCATACTGAAAAGAAAGAGAGAGAGAGAGAGAATGAAAGAATGAGAGAGAGAGAGAGAGGTTCTCCGCTTGCCAGTGAAGCCTGCTCTGGTGGGAAGCTCCAATCGAAGCTATTAATTAAATAAGATTGCATGCTCTGCGAATACATAAACAATCCACGCACAATGATACATTATTTAGTGGACGCAAGGGGGCAGGGACCAGACTGCCTAGGCGCCACCTGCTCCACTGCCTAGTACCCATCAGCCATGGGCTCTGAGCAGAAAGGGCATTCATTGTACATTAGCACAAGACCAGACCACAACCACCACCAGAACCAGAACCGCCACCACCACGAGCACCACTCCTACCGATCGATAGGCTAATTAGCTCTGAGGAAGCACTTTGTGCTTCTTTGAAGTCCATGATCAGAGGCACCTTCAGTGCCTGCAGATAATCCTGGCATTGTCTCCTGCAAATGGAGCCATTTGTGGTGAACGGTGAATGGATGCACCACACACACACACACACACACAAACACCGCTGCAGGCACTGTCCCCAATTTAAATGCAACCAAGTTTACAAATCAAATATTCGGTTCAGAAAGTGGTATGATTATTTACACAAATTGAATGCTGCACCATTCTTCAATGGATGTGAACGATACTTGCGGCAATCTAGGTTCCGCCTGCCCAGCCAGTTGAGATGTCATTTGCAAAGAATTTCGATTTTGCCCAACTGAATAATTGATACTGCAGTACAAATCAATTTGAGGTTCATGTTCACGTAATTACCAGTGACATATTTGCATAGTAAAAACAAACTTTGTTCTTTGACATATAGATTGTCATGAGCGATCGATGTCAAATGAGTTTGATTGAATATGACTATTCAACCTATATCTATATTTGAGCAATCATTAATTGATGAACTTTACTTGGCGATCAGAAACCAGAAAACACACAACAGCTGTCATTTTTTTTGTTTGAGTTTTATATCAAAATTATCAAAAATAAAAATATTTGTAAAATTGAGCATAACACTTTTTGCATCTTATGGGTTTGATATAAATGAGGTCCCATTGTGTGCAATAAACGGTAAAACAACTTTTTTTGAGGCCAATTTTGCACTGAGCATCGCGACCTTTGATTTTTGATGAGATAGTTTTCCTTCGAGTTAGAATCACGTACTTTGCGCAAGTTTTTGACAATGACGATGGACTGAGTTTCTGCTATCATAAAGAAATCAATGGGCAGGTTTCTGCTATCTCAAACTCTCAAAAAAACAGCCAGAGCTGTAAAATGACACCTCATTGCATAAAAACTGTTACTATCGTTGTGACTTTTTGACGTCACTGCGATCACCATTAGCCTTAATTTATTTATTAAAAGATGTCTCATTAACGCAAACCAATGAGTATCAGCACACACGTTACTTTTTATCTTTTAGTTGTTTTTGTTTCACCATTTTTCACAAAAACCTTTAAGACGTTGAAAAAATTTTTTGCTGCACTCAACAAGGTAAAAAACAACTAGGAGATGAATTGTTGACCAGTTGCTGACTAGTTTTATTTGAAAAAATTTTATTTATTGTGTTTTTTTAAAAAGCTTCATTTTAATTGGCTTTAACTCACCGTTCCTTCTCAATAACATTCTTCTCTGTTTTATTTTTTTGCATCTTTCTTTGAAACCCTTTCAGCTCTCTCTCTCTCTCTCTCTCTCTCTCTCTCTCTTCCTTTTAGTTTCTTTGATCTATTTTGAAAACCTGTGTAAGTTTTAGAAAATCTACATCAGTTAAAAAAATATTTGTAAGTTTTATTAAATACAATTAACTAAACTTCTAGTGAGTTTTTTTAAATAAAAAAAACTCAAAACGCTGATCAGAATTAGAGAAATTGAAATACACAATTTGTTAACTTTCCGTTCACATTTTCTTATTATGTATTTCAACAATTGACAATAGTTGCATTTTCATTTCACATTTAAAAATATATTATTTGTTTTTTCACTCAATAGATGGACACGTTGTTCCTAAGAAACGATCAATTTCAGAATTCACAAACATATTGCTGATCTAATGAACCAAGAAATTTTTCCTGTAATTAACCTTACATTTACTCAACATATATTCTCAACTCAAACTTGATTCATTACAAGAGAATGTATTTCTCGATTGACAACTACTTTTTGCTTTTCTATTAATTTTCATTTTATTACAATGATGTTTGATTAGAACATTTCAAATGTTGATCAGTGATTCTTTGCCAGTTTAGCTTTCTTTGTCTCAGTTTGTGTTTGCCCTTTTCAGTTGTTATCTCTGTTAGTTTTGCCAGTCTTGGCTTTTTCTGCACTGCACTTGCTAGCTTGCAAAGTAAAACATAGCAAAGTCGACTTTACTTTTGTCACTTTTAGCAGACAGCGGTTTGTCGATCGGTGGTGTCGGCGGTGGCATGAATTGCCCACTGATCGACGGCAGCTCTTTTGTGCGGCAAACTTTGCCACTGTCTTTGCCCGTTTAGCAGAGGCAAACGTGTAAACCATAAATGTCACTTTAATGCGAAAACATGTGCGTTTGACGTTTGATGAATCTATCGATCTTGGTCGATGGCGCGGCCCAGTGAGTTTCCCTTTGCCGCCTCGTCTCCTTCCTCAGCACGCTTTCTTGCACTTCTCGCACCTTGTTTCAATTTTCAATTTGTTCTCCTTTCCGTGGCCTCACTCAGTCGGTCGCCGTCGTCGTCAGTGGGCAAATAAATTGCTTTTAATTAATTTTTAAATGAACCTATCGAGTGCTGCTAAGCCGTCTCACTAGAATTGCTCTGCCTCAGTGACGGCTGAAGAGTGGCGCAATGACGGTGGGCACAATCAGTGTCCACTTTTTAAAGTGGCCCCTGCTACCCAAGCCACCCTCACCTCTCTGACGACACAGCAAACATGCACTCCACACCGTGTGTTGACAATCCTCAAATGCGTTAATAAATCATTCTAATTATAGTTAATCTTCTGAATGTGACAAATGAGTCACTGCAGAGGCGGCCAAGAGTGCAAGCAACTCATGCATCGCCCTCAACACCGATGCCTCTATTGGTTCACTTTAATTTACAGGTCTGCCCGTCCCACCGTGTCGTACCACTTCAAACCACTATGTTGCCTTGTTCGGTCAGTAAGCAAATACTGAGACTGAAAAAAACTGTCTGAAAGCTGCTACAGTTTGGCAGAGTGTGGCCATTTGTCGATGCAAACTTGCCCTTTTCCTTTTTCTCTGGTGCTGCACTTCGAAGTCACAAGTGATTGAGGACAAACTTTTACATTAATACTAACCGTTTATGGACTAATAATTTTCAATGCTAAATGCTTTAAAAATGATTGCTTTCCTCAACATCGAAAGTGTTTGTGTGCTCTACCGTCGTCTACTGTCCACACTTGCTATATAAAGCGGTGTCAGCAGTGGACAAGGGTAAGTAGGAAGCAGTGTAACGAGTTGCGGTGAAAGAGAAGTGTTCACTGCACTGGCCACCACTGAACAGCCAATCGCAGACAGGCTAATTTTGATTTAATGTCTTGTTTGGTGTGTGTGTTGTGTTGTGTTTCAGGTAGGTTGACATTTTGTTTGCAGGCAATAATCGCTGCAATTAGCATTGAAGCGCCCGACGGCCACAACTTTCAACGAAACTGTCACACAGATACAGCCACTCTGCGATGGCGGTCAGTGCGGTCAGGACACGATTCATTTCCATTTGGATCAGCCACCTTGCGTCATTAGCCCTCTATGAATAATACATTGTCACTTCCATAAAAAGGAAACTCATTCTCTGTCAACTGGCCTCTCTTTCTCTTTCTCTTTTGCACCCATGTACACAGCTATGCTAGTTGCGTCGCCAGATTTGTTGCTACGTGCACATCCACTTGATGTGGACAATACATTTCCGCAGATTAGATATTAAAAATTTACTACTTTTTTCTGCACTTTGACAGGAGAGAGACCAACGACTGCAAAGATGATCACTGTTTTTTCAATCGCAGACATTTTTCCGTGTTAAGCAATGACAATTAAATGTTTTATACGGCAGAGCTGACAAGAACCTCTACAGTCATATTTCAATCGTTTGTTTTCAATAGTTTTTTCACTAAAAACAAAAATACCAATTATATGCACTGTCTAATTGGTAGCCAAATGACAATTGATCAGACACTAATTGCAGTGAACCAGTTGAAAGGAGATTTTAGCAAACGGCACGAACTACATATCCGCAGAAAAAGCATTTCTAGGAAGTGAAATATCACTCAAGCATAATTAAATTTTTTGTTGAATACGGAGCTTACGTTTTTTAGAAATACAAACTAAAAACAACTTCACATTTAATACTTTACATCAAACAAAGACAAAAGTAGCTAAAATGCGATTTTAATTAAAATGAACAAATCTATCATGAAAGCAACATATAAATGTTTGTGTTTTAAATCGAAAGTCAATAATTTTGATTGAAAGCTTCCTAATGGGCGGCGTGTGGTGCCAAACAAAGCTTTTTTGGTGAGACAAACAAAACGACTGATGGAGCGATTAAATTATAATTAACTTTACAGTCGATCATAGACTGGGCCACAGAGTGGACATAAATTAGAGCAACTCTTGGACAAACTTGCCTAGCATCCAGCAAATGCATTGACATTGTATCGGTTTCTTTACCATTGGTGGCGTCTAACGGTGCTGTTGTGTCGCCTTTTTCTTTGATATTTTCATTACAAAGCTGGCAAATGACTGACCGATGCGCCAGCAGTAGCACATAAATTAGTGTGCCATTAAATAAAAATAAATAATAGATTGAGACCATCGATATTTATTTGCGGTAATACATTTTCAATGAGAATTTTAAACTGCACTTTGGAGCAATGTAAATGCGTGCTGTGCACTAAGTGCTCGTCAGCTCACTTTTTTGCTGTCTCTGACGCCGTCGCCGCCACTGCACTCGGCACTTGCCCATTTACCAGTAGAATCTTAGCATCGCCTTCTGTTTCTGTTTTAGCTACTGCTGTTGCTGATGCTGCTGCTGCTGCCGGTGGTGGTGCACTGTCGCCTCTTGCTCGGCCACTAAGTCGCACTTATCTTATTAAGTCCCTCTGGGATTATAACTGGGCCAGGCCACAAAATATAAATGTGCACATCGACATTAGCATTATTATCGCGATTACTCTTTATTTATTTACACCGTCGCGCTGAGAGTGGCTTTTGTTTTGAAGTGAGAAGAAGAGCAAGTGTCTTTCTCGTCCTTTGGCCTCCAATTGCGACAATTTAAACTGTTTTAATTTAAAATGCAACTTTACAGTACACTGCCCTCGCTTCCTTTTACCAGGGTAGCCATTGCTTTAATTCGCTCCTCGCTGCGAGGACAATAAAAAGCACAGCTCAGGCTGAGCAGGCCAATCTATTTTCATTGCAACTGCAATAATTATTGTTAATAAATCTAAATTAAATTGCTTTTGCCTATTTCCATTCGTTATCTATTGATCTATAGTTACGATCTATAATTCGTCTGTTGTGCTGGCGCCAGTCGATTGCCAGCAGAACGATTGTCTTTTCAGGCTTTCTCCAGTCGACATTCATCGGGTCGTGTCCTCCGATTGCTGCAGAGTGGGCGAGGACAAACAGCAGCCAGCAGAAGTGGCGCCAGAGAAGTCGACGTTGTGATTTACAACCAAGTCAGTGGCGAGAAAATGCATTTGCACAAAAACGAACAAGCGAACTGCTTCGCATTTGACTTGCTCTACCGATCGAATCGTTCTCCGCACTCAATTGCTGCCCCACAGGCCAATCAATGCCTTTCATTGTGTTTGCCTGTGTTTGTCTGTGTGTGTGTTTGTGCCCATTTACTCTGCTGCCAGTAATGGTCACTGGCCCTTTTTCTTCTTTTCTCAACAAAACACCATCGTTGACATTAACATTCAGTCACTTTGCCTCTTCATCGTTTAGACCAGTTAATTAGATAATCGGAACAAAAATCTTTTCCATTTTTAGTTGCCTCATTCTATGTCCATTTCAGCCTATGGCTCAAAATGCTTGACCAGCAAACAGGGAAGCTGGTGGTCGAACCTGTGAAACTTCTAATTGAGACGCCGATTAATCTGCAAGCGATGCCAAATTTGATTATGCAAATGTTTCTGGTTGTTCATTGCGTGTGCAAATTCAATCATTGCACAAATGAAAATTGAAAAGTTGCTGTCTGCTCCTCCCGTCGCCGCTGAGCAGACACTTATTAAGTTGTAAATGTTAAACTGTGAAATTTGATTATGTTGTTGCCGCCACTGTCGAGATTGTCACATAAATTAGGCAATAAAATGTACTCCACTGCCAGTGAACCCGATATTTATGGTTTGCATAAATCACCACCGCTGGCACTCGTGCACACTGACTCTCGGCGGTGCTGAATGCAGTGAATGCTGCTGCTGCTGCAGCCCAGGCTGCCCTGCACTGCATTCAGCTCTCTTAATTGATCGGCTTAACTTGCTGACAGCGATAGTGTTACGTACGCCAGGCGAGCTAATTATCAAATTTAAATTGATACAAGCCACAAGGACTGAGAGGGAGAGAAGAGGAGGCCAAAAGCACTCTTCAGTGGCGGTGGTGAAAGCAATTCGCCAGTAGTGGCCGCAATCACCGTGTCGGCCTCGTTAATTACCAGCGCCTAGTGTTGCTGCCACTGAGCTGAACACTGGGCTCAACTTGCAGCTTTCTGCTCTCGCAAAGGACGCGCACTCGGTCGTGGCGGCAAGTGGCCCAATCAGTGCAGCAGGGCACCACCGCATTTGCATAGCAGACTTGCACCCACTTGGCACAAACTATCTTTCCGGTGGTGGATTCAAATGGAATCGATGCATCGATTCCATTCCATTACATAACTCCATCTTTCCGAACCAGAAAGGCACGACACACCGACCAAGCAGCCTGTCAGCATCGCACGCACTGAAATGAGCACTGATATTAGCAAGTGAAATGCATTTTAATGAGTTGGTGAGTTTATAATTAAATTAAGCGATAAGCACAGATTAGTTTGTCGCTGATTCAATACGTGATCAGAGTGCCAAGCCAAGATGGGACGCTGTCTTTTTCTGCAGGGCAATTGAAATGGCGTCCAAAATGATCGAGTATCCACTGCTGCCAGCTACTGTGTAGTCAGTTTCAATTTTGTTACACTTTTGGGGACTTTTAATTCTAAGCAATGGGACATCAGCGAAGTCAGTGGTGATGGTGGTAGTGATGGTAGTGATGATGGTAGTGGCAAATAATATTTATAAAGCTGTAAATGGAAAGCAGCAAAGGCGATCAGTTGAATTTTAAAATGTCGCTTATCTGGAGACCGCGCAAGTAATAAACAGCAACTTTACTCACTGCTTCTTCTTTTTCTTTTCCTTTTTGCTTCAGTGCAAGGAAAATGCTGTTCTTTATTGACTTGGGCGCGCGGCTTAGCGATTAGACAACTGAGCTAAATGCACTGCAATGTGAGAAGGAATAAAATATTCACTTTAGCCAAAGCGTAAATTAGTCTGCCGAGCAGCTTCTGCCAGATTCTCTGCCTGTGTGCAACCGTCTTTTAATAATAAGCATTCAGTTCTGGCGCAGGGGTCGAGCAGTGCAGCGGCAATTGAATTTTAATACCCCAAATCCGTACAGAATCTTTGACTTTGTTGACCGCGCTCAACTGTTGGCAACTGTCACTCTCGGTCCTGGGCTGCCACTGTCTCCTCCAATCCATCAGTGGTTTCTGGCGGTGGTGGGCCAGATTTTCGATTTCTAAAAAGAAGCTTTCTCTCAGTGAAGACGATTGCAGTGCAGAAGTGAACGTGCGTCTTTTCGTCCGCCTCAGTGGCTCTCCCACTATCAACAACTGGGCGTGCTGGCACTGTGGTGCCCGCTGCGGTAGGCTGAAGGGGTGCTGGCCAAAGCTGGTAGTGAGCCGCGCAGACGGCAGCACAATCCTTCAGCTGCTGACTGCTGACATATTGAGAGCCACTAAGAATTGATGATTGTCTTCTGTCCTCCTTGTTCTCCTCGCTCCTGCTCGTCCTCTCACACTCCTCCGCACACACTCGCCAGACACAGTGTCTGCCACTTGATCCCATGTCACCGAGCAGTGAGTGGCAATCAAAGCCAAGTCAGCACCAGCCAGGGACAGTCGCCAACCATCCATCGCCGCTGTACCACCATTCAAACCACCAGAACCCGAACCACCCGAATCAGCAGCAGCAGCAGCAGACACGTACGGGCCGTACGCGCAGGTCTAAGCGAGTTGCACACGCACATGCGTTACCGTAGCAATCGAAAGCGCCAGACCCCGCTTTTCGTTGTCGGCATAATTTAGCGTTTAATTCCTTCGATGAGATGATCATTTTCTGAGCAGCACTCGTCGCAAGCAGACAGACAACCCGACCGGACACAACAACAACGGTCCCACGCGTGTTTATATGCAGTAGTTTCAGTTCAACTCAGCTCAGCTGACACGCCACGAGGGACATTTCTTTCTTTATTCATTCTTCATCACCCCGCTTGTGACTACCATTACTATCCGCCTGAAGATGCCCACCACTTGTTTTCAGTTGTCACCAGTCACTTGATCGTCAGTGTTTAAAAAAGACTTTTAAATTTCTTTGAAAAGTGCTCAAAATTTTGGCTGTTATATTGTTGTCCTCTGAGCAACTATTCTCAGAACAGTGATTATTTTTATCAAATGCACCGAGTGTATATTTTAGATGTTGTTGACTACTCTCTCTCTCTCTCTCTCTCTCTCTCTCTCTCTCTCTCTCTCTCTC
>JAALOO010000647.1_pt1 | contig 29483 bp, 30 predicted proteins | sample 7257641 | NCBI WGS metagenome assembly JAALOO01 (sample SAMN14085613, study PRJNA598686) | mite metagenome | biome: ENVO:01001000; feature: ENVO:01001002; material: ENVO:01001226; isolation source: single female mite from University of Michigan culture on fish food culture... ...
GGGGAGGGAGAGAGAGAGAGAGAGAGAGAGAGAGAGAGAGAGAGAGAGAGAGAGAAAGAGAGAGGTGGCCAGCTGGATGGCAACAATCGATGTAATTTATAATACAACTACCTCACACACATGCATTCTCTCTCTCCCCGCTCCATTCATACGTTCCTGGAACAGTTCTCTCATCTCATTTTCCTTGTTTCTGTATAGGAGAATAGAAGGAAGGCAGGATCCACCCAAAACACCACCGAGCTCACATATAGCCCGAGCGCATACACTTACACACACTAGGTTTTGATATATGCGCACTGGTGGAGGTGACATTTGCTTTGGCGGCATCGACTCACTGGGGCTCACTGCCTCATCCCCTCGGTCTGTGAGTGAGTGTTCCAACTGCTGTACCAACCACCACCACCCGAAGAGAGTTTGTGCGTGTGTAGAGACAAGTGAGTGCCAGTGGCGAGCCTTGTGAGCTGGCCTCTCTGATCCAATCTCCCTCTCTATCTCTAGTCAGCTCTGTAGACTACCAGACACACAGACACCTTTGGCCGCGCATACATTGCAACTTTTGATACACCACCACCACACCACAGCAGAGCACGGGCACCGATTTTCAGCATTTGCCGTTTTTCTTTCCTTTTCCTTCCTCCCCACTACCACCTCTTTTTCTTTCCTACTATAAATTGTCAGTGAACCAACAGCAGCCACACCAGCACAACCATCATGGCACTGCTTGTCGTCGTCGATTAGTTGGTAGAAGAGAATAGCTGAGGTAAGGATCTTCACTGAGACTAGGGACTTTAGCCTGCTCTGATGACATGATCACGAGGTTGGTTGCTGGCCACGCTGTTGACCTCATGGGGTGACACAACTGAATTTAGAATCAGTCTGATGATCACTACTTCATCACAACCTCCACCTTCTGTGCTCTCTAACGACTCCCTTTTTTCATCTGTGCACTCTAACCCTAGGCACGACTGTCCCTTGATCCGCCGAAGATGATCACCGGTCAGCCACTGCTACAGTCAGCCATCACCACCACCAACTCAACATCGACACAGCACCTTCACCCCCACTCGCAGTAGGCCACCTCGACCGGCGACATATCTGACCGAACAAGGCACCAGTCAACCCCGATTATTCTCTTCTTTATTTATTTTCTTCTTTTTCATTTCGACACGTACTCCTAATTACTATTCTTCTAAACTTGAACACTCATTCTGAAGACTCGCATCACTTTCAACGACCACCACCACCGGCAACCCACCCCTTTATCTTCTCTCACGCACCTTGTCAACCCTGACATGTCCTCCGCTGACAGTCACCGACGTCAAGCAGGCCAATGTGGTGCAGTACTCTCCAGTCTCCTCCTTCAAAGTGAACGTCGTCAGAACAGAGCGTCCTCGCTTGGTGGCCGTAGGCAGCAGGGCACCAGGCCCCAGCTGGCCAGCAGTAGTGCTCGTCGTCACCCTGAACTGTTTAGCTTCAGTTTGCTAGTCGGTCTCTGTCTGGTGGCCACCGTTGCATCAACATCAGCTACCTCTTCCTCCTCCTCCTCTCGTTCTTCCTCTTCTTCCTCCTCTGTGTCACCTTCGGAGGTCTTCACGAACACCTTCCACGTCCGCTTCACGCGTGATGTCAGCCACCACACGGCACACCAGATTGCCAAACGTCATGGCTTCGTCAATCTTGGCCCGGTAAGTGTTAATTAAAAGCAACTGAACTGAAATGAAATTAAAAGCAAAGCACCAGTTCCGAACGGCTTCCAATCACGGCACATGACTCGCTAATGAGGTTCACTCTGAAAAGGTGGTGTTGTTGTTGCTGTTACTTCTTCTGTTGCTGTTTGGTTAGGCATTGTGTGTAGTGATTCATGAGTGACATTTAGTGTGGCAAAAAACAGCTGTAGAAAAGCTGTGTGTCTGGTCTGGTCTGGCCTGGCCTGGTCTGGTCTCTCTGTCTGTGTCCATCGCTCAGTAATTGAGCGTAGGCAGCCGTTAGAGTCGTAGAATTGCAAGAAAACAAAAAAAATAAACGATGAAAAGAAAAAGAAAAACAAGAAAATGAAAACCGGAGAATGAAAAGCAGAATGAGCCCTACTAATGAAATAGACAGCCGACAAAAAGAAGAATAGGCCATTTAGTAAATTAAAGTGCCTCATCATTAGTGGCGCGCACGGCTTTCAGGCAGCAGAGACGACAGAAGCCGTTTCGATGGCATCTCAGAGTAACAACTGCTACTTGAGATTCTCAAGTTGAGAAGTTGAAGATAAAAAAATAAGTAATAGTAGAATGAAAGCATAAAGCTGAAAGGGGCAATTGAAGCGAGAGAAGGGCAATTTGTAGTGAAACTGAAGAAACAGCAGCAAGTGAAGCAGAAGCAGTAGCTTCCTTTAGAATTCGTTTTCCACTTTGTTGGCAATCATTTTTCAATTCTATTTATTCATTATTCTAACACTTCTCCTTTTTCTTTCTCTCCCGCCCCCGCAAAGGTCATGGGACTTTCGAACGAGTACCACTTCCAACATCGAGCATTGCCACACGCGCGGACCAAGCGGAGCATCGGCCACTTTCGCAAACTGAAATCGGATCCACTGGTAAGTGAATTGAACTCAAAGAAAGAGAGAGAGAGAGCGAGAGAGAGAGAGCGAACGAGCATATCATTCCATTTTTGGCACCATTCATGGCGGCGGCCCACTCAAGCTAACTCTGCCACTGACATTGACTTCCGACCATCGATCGGTAGATTGCTAAAGCTGCAGACTTTCCTATCGACGATTCCATTTGTCGTCAATTAGCGCGCTAAGCACTTGCGAAGGTCAGGCATTGGAGGAAAAAACGGAAACCGAAAAAAGAGATAAAGAGAGACATTTGAAATGGCTTAGAAAAAACAGCATTTGACGAGTTGAAGCTGGGTACAGTTTAATTGAGAAGTTTACTCCTCTACATGGTAGTTTTACGAGTAAAATTACTTTGGATTGCAGCCAAAACATTGATTTTTCTCCAAAACACCTAAACGGGCAAATGGGTGGGCAAACAAAAACTAATCAACGGAAAAGGTGTTTGGGTGCATTCACAATAAATACAACAACAACAACAAAAAGCGAATTTGCCTATGTAATTCTCGGGCAGAACTGTCCAAACACATCCACCTTGCGTCGGTGACCAACAGCAGTGACGTGCATCACTGGCAAACACTGACAGTGCACACATCAATAATGGATGCATGCACTTTTAATTAGAGAAGGAACGGCAGAGGCAGAGGCAGTGATGGCGACGGCAGTGGCACAATGCGGAGGCGCCGGTGGTAATGAGTGCGATCAATAACAATTAGCGCAAAACGGCCGCCGGTGGTGGTGGTGGTCAAGTCAAATTAGAGCAAAGCGAAAATGTCAAATCCATCTCCATTCTCTCTCCAGCTAACTGGACAGCACCAATTTACAAATTGCTCATTTGTCTTTGTGTCTTTTTCCGTTTCTAAATTCGCCGCACACAGATCGAATCGGCACTACAGCAGATTGGCTTCCAGCGGCGCAAGCGAGGCTACCGCTCGCTGGTGCTCGGCCCGGAGAACCTGGCGCTGAGCGACGAGCCGGACGACCCCTACTTCAAGTACCAGTGGTACCTGAAAAACACCGGCCAGAATGGCGGCAAGGCCCGACTCGACCTGAACGTGGAGGCCGCCTGGGCACAGGGTATCACCGGGAAGAACGTGACGACGGCCATCATGGACGACGGCGTCGACTACATGCACCCCGACTTGAAGGACAACTACGTAAGCGGACGCCTGCCTGCCTGATTGCCCACTATATCTCTTCCTCTCACTCACTCACCTTATCTGCACTACCCTGTGCTTTTTCCCAAAATAGAACGCCCGAGCGAGCTACGATTTTAGCAGCAACGACCCCTTTCCCTATCCGCGGTACACCGACGACTGGTTCAATAGGTGAGCAGTCTTGTGATCTGCTTGTTTTTCCAAGCTAACATTTCTCACTAAATGACACCCACAATTTTAATTCTAACTCCAGCCACGGCACTCGTTGCGCCGGTGAGGTGGCGGCCAAGCGCGACAATGGCATCTGCGGCGTAGGTGTCGCCTACGACTCGAAGGTGGCCGGCATTCGCATGCTCGACCAGCCCTACATGACCGACCTGATTGAGGCCAACTCCATGGGCCACGAGCCGGATCTGATTGACATCTACAGCGCCAGCTGGGGTCCCACTGATGACGGCAAGACGGTGGACGGACCGAGAAATGCCACCATGAGGGCCATTGTCAGGGGCGTCAATGAGGTAAGAGGAGTAGTGGTGGTGGAAGAGAAAGAGAGGCGAACATCAGCTGATGCCTGTTTGCTTTGCACGACTACTTTGATCTACAGGGTCGAAGAGGTTTGGGCAACATCTACGTTTGGGCGTCGGGTGACGGCGGCGAAGACGACGACTGCAACTGCGACGGCTACGCAGCCAGCATGTGGACCATCTCCATCAACTCGGCGATCAACGACGGACAGAATGCACATTACGATGAGTCCTGCTCCAGCACACTGGCCTCCACCTTCAGCAACGGCGCCAAAGATCCTCACACCGGAGTGGTAAGGGATTTGTTCTTATAAGGTGTTGTATGATGGTGTCATAACTCATTCTCTTGCAGGCCACCACTGACCTGTACGGCAAGTGCACCAAAACGCACTCGGGCACCTCGGCAGCGGCTCCCGAAGCCGCCGGCGTCTTTGCACTGGCTCTGGAAGCAAAGTAAGTCGAGTGGAACATTTAGTCAAATTCTCTTTTCACTCTAACCCTTCCCTTACATCCATAAGCCCGAACCTGACCTGGCGAGACATGCAGCACCTGTGCGTGCTCACCTCCAAGCGGAACTCCCTGTACGACAGCAAGAAGCGCTTCTTCTGGAACATGAACGGCGTCGGCCTCGAGTTCAACCACCTCTTCGGTTATGGCGTCCTGGACGCGGGCGCCATGGTCGCCCTCTCCAAGATGTGGATCAGCGTGCCGCCCCGCTTCCACTGCGAGGCGGGCGCCATCATCGAGACGCACCCCATTCCCTACAACAGCAGCAGCCTCTACCTGACGATCAACACCGAGGCCTGCGCCAAGAGCGACACCGAGGTGAACTACATCGAGCACGTCCAGGCGGTGATCACGCTGAACTCCACGCGACGGGGCGACGTCACACTCCACCTCATCTCGCCCATGGGCACAAAGTGAGTGTCCACATCTCATCCGAATCTAGAACCGAACCTAAACTAACCTCTTTCCCCTTCCCATTTTAGGTCAATGATCCTGAGCCGAAGGCCAAACGACGACGACCACCACGACGGCTTCGTAAAGTGGCCCTTCATGACCACCCACACCTGGGGCGAAAATCCGCGCGGCGTGTGGAAGTTGGAGGTGCAGCACAGCGGTCCCACCGAGCAGAGCGGCTTCATCAAGGAGTGGACGCTGATGGTGCACGGCACCAAGGAGCAGCCCTACAAGAACCTGCCCGTGGAGGACAACAACTCGAAGCTGGCCATCGTCAAGAAGGCTCACGAGGACGCCTACAAGAAGCACCGTCGCTAAGGCAAACAGCTGCCGGAAGAGCCGGAAAGGGACACGCAGAAGAAGAACAGACGACGACGACGACGACGATGATGATGATGACAAAGAAGAAGAAAAAGAATATCGGGGCGATCATCACCTCCACTTCCAACTCCAATTTCACCACCACCACCACCACACAAACACCTGCTGCTGCTAAAACTGCTGGCCATTCAGTCACTCTCTCTCTCTCTATCTCACCCTCTCTCTCTCGCAAACACTACACTTTCTCTCTCTCTCCCAAAGGCAACACAGATAATTTTTTCTAACAGTGCAAACACACCCACACACCTACACACAAACACAAACATATTATGAAATGGCAAACACACGAGACCTCTCCTCTCCTCTCTCTCTCGCTCTCTCTCCTCTGATAGCTGTCAACCTCTCTTTATTACTTATTCTATCTATTGATATTTTTCGCCTATTTTATTTTCATTCAAACTGAATTTAAAATTTATTCATTGTTGTCAAAGAAGATGAAGTGAACTCTCGGTTGCTGGTGAACCTCTGATCAATGAATTTATATTACTATATTTTGTGTGTCGGTGATTCGGGCGCGAACTGTTTCGCTAAACGTTTTGTTTGACAGACAGGTTCTTCTTCAAAATTCAATTTGACAAAAACGAATAGGTGCAGTAGAATAGTGCAATACTAGTTGACACACAAAAAACATTCAGAAGAAAAAAAGACGGTGATGATACGATGCTCTATATACAGGAGTAAAAGTGTGCCGCAATTTTCACAAAGAAGAATTACTTCTTTGCAAAGGTAATCTTCATAGCATGAGTCGGAGATACCTTGAAGCCTTGTAGAGCATCCTTTGCCGCCGCCGAGTGGTACTCGGTGTCGAACTCAACAAAAGCAATATCATGTCGACCGGGAACGAGACGTACCTCCTTGAAACCGTGAAACTGTGCAAAGAGAACCTGGACCATCTGATCATTCGTCTCCGGCGGTAGGTTGGTAAGGAAGAGAATGTGGTGAGGCGGCTGCTCCACCAAAGCAGAGTGTGGAATACCGGCAGCATTGAGGCCACCGTTGTTGCTGGGGTTGGGTCGTTTTTCCTTCTTCTTCTTCTTTGGCTCATCGCTGCGAGGCAACTTTGGCCGTTCTGTGTAGGTGCCCTTCATCTTTGAGATGGCATCAGAGTCGGCTTTGGCAAATTGAATTGTCTGCAAAAAGGGAACAACAGTGAGCAACTGTTTCTACTAAGTTTTAAGGACAAAAGTTACCATGGGCTTGTCGTAGAAGGGAAAGCCCTGCATCGACCGGATGGCATTGTTGGCGCTGGAAATGTCCTTGAAGATGACAAACGCCTGGCCGCGCATCTTTAGCGTCTTCTTTGCGTGGATGTCCACAATGGAGCCAAACTGCGAGAAGATCGCGTGCAGTGACTTTTTCAACTCTGAAAAGCAAAGCAGTGTTAGAAACAGTGCAAACCAGCAAACACGACCTTGCACTTACCATCTTTCTTGACCTTCTCATTGAGGTTACGAATGTAAATTGTATGGTTGGGCTTGATGTCACTCATTATTAGGAAGGTGGTGGTATCTCCAGGTTCCTCTTCCGCGGATACAAATGTTGACAGAATTCTAGAAACTGGCAAACAACAATGCAGAAGAGGGAAAGCAAAAAATAGCCGGCTAGCATGGCGTGCTCATCCTCTCTGGCTGCCTAGATGGCGCTACTTCTGACTAGGTTCAAAAATTTGAATTTTTTAAAGTTGGCGACAATCTGTTATCATCTGTTATCGGTCTAGTGAATAATTGTTTGGAAAGTTAACTTTGTGATCTACATGATCTAAATGATAAAGAACTGGTGGGCACTTTGAGGTGGGCACACGATGTTCTGTACAAAAACTCATTGAGGGCAGTACCAAAAAAGTAAAAAGTTGACCTCGTTTTCAATTGACCGTATCTTGTGAACTTGAGAGTTTTGGGATTTTGTTTTCACCAAAATGTTCCTCTGGTTTTGTTCTACTAGAAACAATTTTTAAAAGTTTAAAAAAGAACAATCAGTTGATTCATTATAGCGCAAAAACAAAAAGTTTACCTTATCTTCAATCGGCCATATCTCGGAAACCACTTGTAATTTCGGGATTCTGCTTGCACCAAAATGTTCCGGAAGACTTCCTCTACCGGAAATAGGGTCAAAAAGGTAAAAAGAACCCGGATGCAGGAAGTGAGATTTGAACTCACGCCTCCCTAGAGAGACTGCGACCTGAACGCAGCGCCTTAGACCGCTCGGCCATCCCTGCAAGTGTTGAGGCTAAGTGGTGTGATGCGCACTTTAAGGAAATCCCAAAATATTACAAATGTTGGCTTCTCAGCGACTTTACCGAATGCTATTTTTAATGAGTTAGAGCTTCTGGTAGTTTAGGAATAAAGCTATAAATATAAAAAACCAAACTAACACATAGGCAATGCATTACAAAGATTTAAGGCGGCTTGAATTTCAATTTGAAAATGTAAGCCTTCTTGGGCCTTCCACAAAGTCTGTGCTTTGATTGAGCTGATTTAACACTTTTTTGAACATCTCAACAGTTTCATAAAGCGTTCAGAGTTTATCGAAAAATATATTTTTTATTCACAAAACACTAGCGCACATTTTCAGTGAGAAAAAAGGTGTACATCTCGTCTTGATGAAAAATCTACAGTGATCAACAATTCTAAACTGACTAATGTTTCTTGTTTGCTCAAAGATTCAAGATTTATCGGGTAGAGGCAGGGGAGGTGACGAAGAGGCAGCCACTGCTAGAGGGGCATCTCGTGCCTGAACTTCTTTTGGTGGAACGTACTTTTCCTCGGGAACGGGCTTTTTGTACGGTCTGTATCCGATCGAGGTGCCGAGCACCTCTTCAAGACCACGCTCCTTGTGCCTCAGATTGTCCTCCATGTTGATCACCTGGCCAGACACATACTGGTCTTCAATGATGTGCCTCACCAGGTCGGCAAACACCTTAACGTCCATCTTCTCATTGACCATGACGGTGTTGCAGCGAACTCTAGCTGCCGTCAATTGGTCGGCCAACGCATACACTTCGTCGTCAATTTTGGCAACATCAATTTTGTACTTTTCCGCAAACTCGTCCTGCTCCCGAAAGTACTGGTCGTCGTACTGTGATGAAAGATGCACTAAATTAATAATACAACCACGGCAGCCAAATTCGTTAATTTTATTCTCCCGCAACTTCTCAAGCAGACTCTTTGACTGCAGATAACTGAGAAAGTAGTTGTAGGCTGCAAACAAAGATAGACTCATTAGAAAATGATCGTCAATCGCTCTCTTTCCACTTACACTTGCGTACAGCTGTGCAGTTGACAAAGGCGTCAATGGGTTCAATCTTTCGTAAGTGCTCGCTGAACAAGCCCTGATCAGCCACGTTCAGTTCAGTAAAATGCTCGTTGTTAGATTTAGTATTCTTGTTTAGCAGATCCTTGGGAAATCGGGTGTCCAGTGAGTAAATAGTGCCACTGTTCTTTGTGATGTGCTTCGACAGAGCAGTGCCTATTCGTGAGCTTCTTCCGGTGATCAGCGTCTTCAGGTTCTTTACCACAATTCTGCCGGACATGTTAATGCAGATGAAAGAAGTGATACAGTATCACTGATATTGTCTTGCGACAAAAAAAAAGATTGTTGATGCTGAAAAATCTGCGATCACATGTTACCTAACAATCGATGTTGCCATCGATAGAAAAGAAAAAGATTTTTGGACTTTTTTGTTCCAGAAAGTAAAGTCCTGGAAGCACAAAGGATTTGAATTTCAAATGTTGATTTCAAGTGTCAACTTCATTTTTATTGACTATTTTTTCTGAAACTTGAAAATCCATAAAAACATTGGTTATTTACATAAACTCGTTTCTTCCATCTATTGGTTTGTCAACAAGACACGATGAGGACCAGAAAAAAGGCTCATTCATCTTTTTTTATTGCTGCCCAATATGCAGATCTGTACTTGTGATTGTAGTTTACAAAAGCAACAGATGCAGTAAATGAGAGGAGGGGCGCAATGATGGCTGTCTTGAGAAAGGGCTTCACCACTGGCTCCATGATCAGCGACATTTGCCAGCCCTTACGATTTGCCCGGATCATGCCAATGCTGGCCATGCCCATTAACGATGTGGTCCACCCGAAGAGGGTGATGAAGACGACCTGAAATAGGGGCGACTCTCGGTAGCGAAACTGCTCAATCGCTTCGGCAATTGAACGACGTTCACTGGCATCTTGTTGTCTGCGCAGCGTCTCAGCTTCACTTTCAAGTCTTGCCTTCTCTTCGAGCAGCTTTCGGTGTTTGAAGTGCTTCAAGTAAAACTCGTACAGCATTTTAGAAGTTCTTCAGGTGATAGGATACAGGATTTACCCAATTACCAGATTTTCATGTTTTCATGATCGGTGTTTCAGATGGGCATGTTTATTGTTGTTGTGAATACTGATATCGTGACCATAGTGGAAATAGTCGGTTGAAGATTGGACTTTTAATTTTTGTTTGGTTTTCAATATTTACAGATAAACATTTTTACATTTAAGTTATCGAAAACAGGTGGAGTATAAAATCGGCGTTGATGGCGAAATCGTTGATTGGCATAGCAACAAGATCAGCTGTAGCTGTTTTGAAAGCGCTGTCGTTCACGAGCCATGCTCACAACCAGGTTTTCCTGTTCGTGGTACAAGAGTGCCCTTTTGGTGGAGAGCATCAGCTGAAGAACGGCCACGACAAAGAGCGTCCAGATTCCAAACTGCAGAGTGTCGAGTTGAATGGAGAAGTTGGTGGCGTTTATGGTGCTATTTGTCGAGCCAATAACCATCACAGAAGCGGCAATATCACATCTAAACGATTATCAAAATCAATCTTATTATCGTTTTCCATTTTCAGCTGATATATTGCAACTTACGAAGAAAATCGTTGTGTCACACATTTACACCACTCGTAGGCTCCAGTGGTGATCAGAATGCTGCCAATCAGGACGAGTAGCACCATAAGACAGTCAAGCAAAAAGTCGATCGCAGCGAGAGCAAACGTACTAGCAAAAAGTAATAGGGATTAATTTGAGGTGTAAACGGAAAACCTGTGTGGTGAACACATACCAATCTCTGACTTGATAGAGACGACGTACTTTAGCCAGAATCTGTCCAACCGACGACAAGAGCGTGTAGACGCCGACGATGATGGAGAAGGCGCAGAAGCCACAGGAAGACCAGTGCGGCTCAAAGTGGCCATCGTCCTCGGAGAAGGTGCCACAGGAAAAGAGGGCACAGTGACCGTGGAAGTCACTCAGGTGATTGGACATCGGCCAGATGATGTAAAAGGAGGCGATGAAGCAGGCGAGGTGGACGCCTATCTGCCCGTACGTAAAGAGTTTCTCGTTCATCTTGGGATACCTTGAAGATATTGGCGGCTAGCGTTTCCAGTGGTTGATCCTCGTGTTTACCGGGTTACATTCCCTTGATAGCGGGTAATTTCCGGAGTGAAGATGTAGGACTCATCAAAAGAGGTGAGAGAATAGTAAGAGTTGCGATGCAATGTGCAAAACAAAGTACGCTCTGCTTGACCGAAACAAAAACAACGCCATTCTGCATTAGAGCGCTACCTGATGGTGCCATTTGGAACCTGTTCAAAGAGAGCAAAAATGGCACCACTTTCCTCTGGAAAAGGCAATCAGATGGCGTCGGGTGTCTTTCAATTGGAAAGTCCCCAGTGCTGCTAAAAGTTTTTTACTCCTTGCAAAAGTGAATATTAATTGCGAAAGATATTGGTGGGAGGAGAGAAACAGTGTGAGGACAAGTGTGAGAGGGCACAGTGTCTGTAGACACACGCACTCAGACAGCAATTGACAATTAAACGTGTAAGGCATACAGTGCCTAATTGCCGTTAATTACTTTGCCAAATGGAAGAAAACGGGCAATTTAGCTGAAGTGGCGGAAAAAAGAGGGGGAGATAGGGAGAAAGAACAAAATGTAAATCAATAGTCAAAGCAATAGGTGAGAGAGAGAGAGAGAGAGAGCGCTGAGTGCACCTTTTTTTGTTTGAAGTTTTTCAGCTGTGAAGCTGTTTCAGGAGTTTCAGGAGTAAGACACTCACCTACATTCACTGCACACACACATATTTACCTGAAGTGGTGCCTCATTAATTTATTGTGTTTTCCACGACGTAGCCGAGGTAGTAGACCAGAGATGCCATTTGGCTGGCAGACACGACACAGCCAAACAGGGTCTCTACTACTGTACAAAACTTTGAGCTGAAAGGTAGTGCGTGCGGCACAGGGTCGAGGTGCAAGTTTTTTTTCTCATTGCTCTTGGTACTCTTTGAAGTGGTGCTCATTTCGCCACAAAGCGGCCCCGGCAGCACGTAATGTACCGTGTGAGTGTAACATGAAACGACGGAGAATCAAAAGTGTATTCAGTCGGCTCTCTTTCTTTCTCTCCCTCTTTCCGTGGTGGAATGCAATTAGCAAAAAGTAGACAAAGTTAAGGGAGGGGAAGTCATCGTCGTATGCTGGTGCTCAGCGGCAGCAGCTGAGGCAGCTGAGGCTCTGTGTCTCTATCAGCAGTCAGGGTACTTATGCTGAGGCCAGGAAGAAGGGAAAAAGAGGGAAAAAGTGACTCACTTTGAATCAAAGACCACAGTTGTACGAAGAGCGATCTGAAAGAAAGTGAATTCTTCTCCTTTTCCTATGCAAGTCTGGTTTTATCGCCACCGGGCAAAAAACACAAAGTGCCGTCAATTAGGCCTCAGCAGCGGTGGTACCCTCAGACCGGAAATGGGTCTCCTCTTTGTTTCCCCGCTTGCCTCTAGACGCACACACACACATTCACTAGTTTAGTGCATGCAGTTTTTAGACGACTAGTACGGCAGTCGTAATTGCAGCTGTAATTATTGCGAGACACTTTCACTTTAGATGCTGCCGCTGCCGTAGTGCTAATGCAGTACAGTACTAATGTCAATGTTTGACTTTGCTTACATTTGATTTTCCATTTTTTGCCTCGACCGATTTCCATTGTGAGTGTCAAGCTTGACTGCCTGCAGGCGGTTTTTTCTGCCTGCCAGTTTGCCTTTGTGCTTGCCTGTGTTTGTTGGCGTCCCTCTAAAAACAAGGGTCGATTCCTCATGCATGTTACTTTGAAGGTAATTGAATTTATGTACATTGGCCATCGATCTGGAACAGGTACCTTGAGGTGAAGAGAGAAAGAGAGCAAAAAGCAACAACAACAGCAGTGCAAGGCCTGCATGCTCCAGTGTGTTTGTACGAATGTTTAAATTAATCAAACCAAATGACACTGCCGGTGAATCATTTTTTCGGTAACTTAATTAAATATTTTTCTTTTTGTCGCCAGCTTTGGCGACAATGCTTAATTTTTCCATGCCCTTCCATACAGGCCCAGATGATACACTGCACTACTCTGAGTGCAACTAAACTTCTTTTAGTCATTCAGAATGATTCAGAGCACTCAAAGCTGGCACGATTCTACAGACAGTCAGACAAGTAGACACTTTATTTGATGCAGTGCCAATCAGTCAGTCAGTCAGACTCGTAAGGCAGACCAGCAAAGCAGTCAGGTGCACTGTTTCTAATTAAATTAACCATCATTTTTTTTGGTTATAAACGAGTTAGCTGTGAAGGCTGTACTCGACGACTGCCACACTTCAGGCCGGCAATTCGATTTAGACAGTGAGCAATTTAAATTTAATTACCCACAAGTTTACAGCAACATTTATGATCACACTGTGCAGTGTTTTATTATTTAGCTTTTTATAATTTTATTTTATGTTTAGTTTGATAGAATGAAGCTTTTATGCGGGAGACACGGGTGAAACAAAAAAAAGTAAAAAACAGCAAAGCAAAAGCAGAAACCCAAAAAACCAAAAAACGCAGTTATCGTTTAATGGAGCACAAAAAGAACAAAAGAGCGAGAGGAAGAAAAATTGAAAAATGCTAATACAATTAAATTAAATATTAAAAATTCAAAAGTGGAATGCAGGGAAAATAGTGAGAACGGGGAAGAGGATTTTGGCTGGCGTATATCACTGATATATCCACGAGAGAAAAACGGCCAAAAAACGCACAGGGCTTGAGCAGGAACAGCAGAAGAGGAAGTATAAAGTGCAGATTGAGTACAGTTTGTGTGAGTCGGAGATGGAGCGAAACGGAGAAGAGCAAGAAAAATGCCGACGAGCAGTTGTGGTAGTGCTGGTGGTGGTGCTGGTAGTTCTGATCCAATTGAATAAATAATACATTATTTGTCTGACTGTCTCTGCCTGAGCTCTTCTCCCCTCCTCTCTAGTCTGTTTGTTACCACAGAGGCAATGATTTAGAAGGCATAAACTGGAGCGAGAACAAGGCGGGTGCTGCAGAGAGGGCTTGATTTCAGTTGGGAGGTTCAAGGCTGCCACACAACAAGAGTGCTTGTGGGGTGAAGGGGCGGCGGCTGCAGCAACAACAGCAGCAACAGAAGAAAAGGGAGCACGTGCTTTGGAATACAATTATTAATTACAAAGTGGGGACTAATTGTGTGGATAGCGCTGGGAACGGGAAAAAAGTTGCTGTGTGTGCACAAAGAATGACTGGTTCCGGTTTGGTGTTTGTGTGTGTGTGTGCTCTGGCTCAGGGGGTCTTTTTGGCTGTTAGGAAAATTAGTTGCATAAAAAGGAAAAAGATAGTATAGCATATGTACAGGATAAAATTAGAAGGAAGGGGTTGTCTGTCAGTGTGGGCTGAGTGAGTGAGTGAGGGAGTGCAAACGAAGCAAAAAAGCAGTATGGCCTGAGACTCTGAGACGTATCACCACAACTCCGCCTCTGCCTCCTTTTTCTTTTCCAGCGAAAAAACAGCACAGTTCACTATCAAAGTTTTCCAGGCGTGGTAAAAGTGCTAGATAAGAAGAACGATAAGAAGAAGGTGGTCGTGGTGATGGTCGTGATCGCGGCTGAAGTTGAAGCAGTGGGCCAAGGTTACAGCTCCTTTTTGCTGCCGCCGTTGCTGCTAATCTCCGTGCAAATGCTGCTGTTGCTGTTGTTGTTGTTTGCGTCATTGATGCCGCCATTGGCGCTGCCGTTCAGTTTGTGCGCTAGATTACCGTTCTTCAGGTGCAGCTGTTCCCTCTCCAGCTGCAGATCTTGCTTCCTCTTGGCGGCGGCGGCAATGTACGAGTTCTGGTAGAAGCGATAGAAAAGGTAGAAGAAGATAAAGGGTTGCGGGAAGCCGACGTAGGCCCAGAACTTTAGTGGGTAGCCCTCCTGCAGGAAAAAGAACGGCACTGTGTAGGCGCCGTAAATGGCAAACTGCGCCAGCTGCAACTGGGTGATGTACTTCTTCCACCAAAGGTACGGCTGAACGCTGGGGCCCAGCGATGAGAGCCCATAGTACAGGTACATGATGCAGTGGATCAGTGTGTTACACAGCGGAAACAGGCCCAAACAAGATGCGGTAGGGGCGATTTTGAGGACTACCCAGCCAAGCAGAGGCACTACTGAGTGGTGGTAAAGATGGAGGCCTAGAAAAGATACAAAATAAGTGATTAATTGTGATTAAGAAAAGCTTTTTTCTAAAAATAAACTAAATTTCATTTGTAGGCTTTCTTGTAACATATAAAAGTTGCAGAATTTGTATTTAGAAACCCTAGTTATTATTTATGATCGTTATTGAAAGTGATGAGGTGAAAACCACCGCGGTGTGCAATTTCATTAACAGCCCTGCTATTAAACCTTTGAATCCATCAGCGCAGCAACAGCACTTTTCCCGCCTATTAGCATAGCGCGGCCTGTGGATTAGCAGTTCTGGCGGTGAAAGGGTAGGCAAGGTAAGCAAGCTAGCACATTCGTTCATTATTGATGCCCAGCTGGTAAAACGTGCAAATGGCAATTAATAATTCATCATCCTTTTTGGAAGCAGCAGCAGCATTTCTCAGCAGCCCCCTCTTACGCAATGTTGCAAACAGAGCAGCCAGCACAAAATGATTGTGTGTATCTGTGACACCACCAGCTGTGATGCCTGCTCCAGTGTCAGTGTGATCTGGCCTGTTATGTTGACCAGCCTAGATTGGCTTACCACCACTACCAACCACTGCCAGCCCCCATTGTTTTACTGAGAACAGTGTGCTAGAGATATCGATTGGCCATTTAATCTGCCCCAGTAAGTCGGCAGTCACGAATAACGAACTCCGAGTGGTGGAGTAGTGGAGAAGACACACACAAGTTGTGTAGTGAGCAAACATACACACCGACATAGCAACACAGTCGTCGACAGTCCTCATGACTCTCTTTCTCTGGGTCTCTCACTCTCTCACTCTAGTCATTAGTCCTAAGTGGCGGCGGTGGTGGTGGACAGTTGAAGAAGAGGAGGACAAAGAGGAAAAGGCAAAAATAAGCGAGACAAAGAAAGAGAGAATCTCTGCTGGACACTGCACGTTGCACAAGTGCTGCTGCTGTTGCTGTTGCGTGCACTACTACTTTCTGCCAAGTGATTACGCCGATTGACACCGAAACGAGTCAGTTTTTTGCAATGTTATGCTATGGTATCCTACAGTGCCAACAGGCACGCCAAACTACTATTGTGTTCACCGTGCTGGGGCTGGTGACATTTGCATGTCCAACTGCAACAAAAGCCCCAGCAAAACCCTCATATTGCTGCAAAACCAAGCGTGTGTAGAGCAAACAAAGTTGGGAAAACTATGTGAAAAAGAGAGCGTTTTCCTCAATCGATTTGCAGTTTTTGGTTAAACAGACTGGCACTGATTGTGTGCTCATCAGACGGCTGAAAAGAAGTGCTAGAGGGGAATGGGCAGAGGGCTGGATACACATGCCTGCACATCTATTTGACTCCATTTGCCTGGAAAATTTGGCTGCGATGGCGGGCACCCACTTAAACTGAAGTGCTGGTGGTGGTGGTGGCTGCACTTCTCAGAGGACAGAATGTCACTACTCCACTGTTGTGATAGGCTTACTGCTGTTGCCTTGTCTTCAGATTAATGGAGAGGCGGATGAATGGTCGTATAAAAAAATGTGCCCAGTAGTCGGTTGATGCACAGTTGGTGCAAGACAAAACATGGTCGCACACATTTGCAAATTGGCAGCTCCATAAAAATAGAAAGGCTAGTTCTTAGCTTCTTACGAGTGGCAACTTTCTATCTATCTTTATATCTATCTTTTCTGTGGGCAGTAGTGATAAAGTCGATTTGATAGTGCCGCCGCAGATTACAAGTGCAACACAAAGAGAGAGAGGAAAAAAGATCGATTGCCAGGCACTGTAAAAGTAGTGGGCAGTAAAAACGTTCACAAATGGCCAGGCCAGTGAAAGGTAGTGAAAAGGTTTCAACAAATGAAAAGCAGGGTGCCATTTGGGGGTAAAAGTGTAGGGAGCTGACTGACTGAGCAAGCAGAGTAACTGAGAGAAAGGCAGAAAGTTGAAGTCAGTTGAGCTTATCAGTGGAGAGTGCAGCTGCAGCAGTGGGACAGTAAACAAAAACAAACACTCCCTCAGTGTGGCAAAATCGAATCGCCATTCATTTTCATAGATGACTGAATTTAATTTAGATTACGAGAGGGGCGAGAGAGGGTCGGTCTTTAGCAGCAACGACAGTGAAACGCCCAACTGCAGCAGGAAAACGTGCTGCCATTTCTACTGACCATATTTCTGCGACATAGAGAAATTGCAAGTAAAAGGGCAAAGTACAACAGAAACAACAAATGAACAAAGCAGTAGAAAAGAAAGCCAGGCACAATGGCGGCCCAAAATAACAACTGCAATGGCCCAATCACAACTGTAAATAGAGCACTGGGGAGTGAGAAGCCGACACAAACGAATGACCGTTGCCAAATGAGCTAGCCTATTTCTGAAATTAACTACATGAGGGTAATCTGTGCACGCTACCCGAAGCTTGGGCTTTTCCTCTTCTTTTCTGACTGCGTATATTTTCATATCTTAATTAGAAAGGGAGAAGATGCTAGCAAAGAGGCCAAAGCAAAGAGGGATGACACCAAAATGGACAGCAATTTATTAGACTGTGTAAAAGAAAAGACTGTGTACGGTTTCATCGTTAGCCTGTTTCAGCCGGTCGTGCCTAGAATCACTACGAGAGACTTAGCTTAGTTGACACGTACCCAGAGCGGCTAAAGCTGCTTCTAGCTAAAAGAGGAAAAGAAAAAGAAGAAACAGAGTGAATCAGGAGATGCTGCTGATCTAGGAAAAGGAGCAAGAAGAGATTACTGGAGGGTATCACACACAAATTGCTGATTATCACATGTACACACTAGTGTGTGTATGTAGTGCAAAAGCTGCTGCTGCAGCAAAAAAGAAAGATGATGCTTAGCTGCAGTGCATTCATAATGCCCTGTGTGACACCCAGACTTCCTGATTTCTCGTGAAGGCACTACACAGCACATTAAAGCCTACTCGGAAAGGGTTGGGGAAAACTTTACTGTCGTTTTTTCCTTTAAAGTCTACTACTACATGCTAATTGAAGAAGCACTTTTCTTGAGAATTTGACTAGAGGGCACTTTTTAAAAACTGCTGTTTCGGAAAAAACCAGTGGGACACACAACTCTATCCTGACAATCCTCGACAAGTGAAAACAAAGCCATGCACTTTAGAGGAAAGGAAAAAGAAAATGTGCTGCAGTTCTCAAACAAGTAAAAAACAAAAAAGAAAGCCAATCTTGGCGGTTCTAATTTCGCTAGTTTTGAAGACTGGCAAAATACAGAGCGGCACTTTGCCGCCGCCACCGCCGTCATCAGTCAGGCTGCATCAGCAGCTCAGGGAGATGGCAGTGGAAATGAAAGAGGAGTAGTATCAATTGAAAAATGATGAAAATGAAAATTCCCATGCGAATTATCCGTCTTGCGGCAATACCACCGCAATACCATCCAGGCCTGTACTTTTACAACTACTGAAACTACTAGGACTGCACCAAAAGACATCGATATGAAGGAGTTGCAAAGTTGTGTGTACTTTGCAGAGTCTTCTACTCCGGGCCTGTCTGTCTGACGGGCTGGCTGTTGTGTTGAAAAATGCCAACACCAGATATGACGCAAACATCTCTCCGATCTCTTCTTTTCTGCAATTAGAGTCAAAATGTGAAAGTGAGAGAGCACTGCAGACTGTGGTCATTCAAATGTAGCGGCAGACTGCTTTTACTTCTCCCTCACTCGCCGGCAAATGAATTTAGTAATAATAAAACAAAATCGATAGTACACAAGTGGCATTGGCCGGGTTGGCTGCGTAGACTGCCGCCGCCGCCACCACTATCCCCCTCTAATTAGGAAGGCAGAAGGCTGATGAAAGAAAGAGAAAACAGAGAAAAAGAGTCTGACTAGTGAAATAGAAGAAGTTAATTCTACAATAAAAGAAGAAGAGGCTGAAAGAAGAGAAGACAGTCTGGGACTGAGGCAAGTGCACACTGGCAGTTGCTGCTGTTGTTGTCAATGGAGCCGAGTATCTTTTGTTGCCCAGTCGATGAAAGCAGTCTGCTGGTGCTAGAGCTGGAGCTGGTGCCGTTGATGGCACTGACAGTTGCTGACTTACTACTGATGCTGGTGCTGATGGTTGCGGCCACACTGGCCGTCATTAGCGATGAGACGCAAAGAATGGCAGAGCAGGGTATAAAAACAGTTCACTAAAAAGGTCAGTTCAAGGGGTTGTCTGAATTGATTTATGAGAAACAGAATAAGAGAGGCAGAGGGAGTAGGTTTGCCCCAAAACGGACGCCACATTCATTCGGCCTCCACTCACTCGTGTCTCTGCTGCTGTGGCAGTGTTTGTGTCTGTGAGTGCTTGTTCGGTCCGTACAACTAATGTGATTGAGGAGGCATAAAGAGAGTTGAGTGCCTGAATGGAGTTGTGTCTGAGTTGAGTAGGACATGGTCAAGTAATGAGAGGACAAAGAGAATGCTGAGAGAGATAAAGAAGAGGAAAGAAAGAGGATGAAGAGAAGCCGCTACATATTGGCCTGTACAGCAGAAGTAAAGACGGCGGAGATTTCTGCCTACTACTACTACTGGATTGCTGGTTTCAAGTTTCAACTCAGTGCAGCTGCAGTAGCCAGATTGCTGGAGATGCACAGAGCTCAAACAGCAGCTGCCGTACAGCTGCCGTACACAGCCAATGCAACTAAATTCTGTTAGATTCTGCTACTGTGGAAAGAGAGAGAATGGGAAAAGAAATTGCAATTCCAGTGCCGCGTCGTGCCGGCAACCTCAATGGACCTACTTACCAGCTAAATTGTGAGTTAGCTGAGTTAGCTGCCTAGCAGTAAAGTTGAAGTAAAGTCACTGGCTCACAACTCACATGCACTTTTCGGCAATTGAGAGAAAATAACGGCGATGGCAGTGTAGCCGTGTTTGAGCATTCGAAAGCAGCATGGTACCAGCAGCATTACTTCTCGAGCACACACATACACAAACACATATCGCTAATCGAATCAGTGCCATAGAAAGCGATCCAATTGCATCAGTAGCAGAAAACAATACCAATGAAAGTGCATCTTTAACACAGTCAGAGCACATGCAACAAACTGAGTACAACTCTAGCGGCACCGATCACCTCCCCTCTTTGCTTCCTTTCCAGTCCTAGTTGATTTCCTATCAATAGGCTCAATCACAGCTATTCCTACTACTACAACAACTACCTATTACTCGCGCCTGGTAATTTGGCTAATTCAGGTTTTCCCACTACCAGGCGACACACACGCAAAAAAAGTGTTGCAACAGCAAATTTGTTTGCTCGTAAAGTCAATTGTGCGCGATCGGCAGCAGTTAGGTGCAGCAATCGGGGTGCATCAAATCTACTGCTTCGATTAGGGCCCATTACGTGGTGGTGCACTATTACCCTACAACAGCAGAAGCAGCAGCAGAAGACCACACGGCTGTTCGACCATTTCTGTCCCCGCTTTGTTTCTTGATTTCATATCAATAAGGGAAGGGCAATAAAAAGACAAGATTGAACCAGGCGCCGCTTTTCAGTGTGCTGATCCACTGCTGCCCCTGCTGATCAACCCATTTGCCGGGCCAGAAATATCAGTGTGTCAGCGACAAAAAGGAAAGAAAAAAGAGAAATAAATGGCCCTCATTTATTGCTGCCGTCTTATCTTCTTCCCCTACTTTTCTACTAGGATTTCTCTTCTTTACTCCTTCTCGACATTTGTTTGCGATTTGCACACACACACAAAAGGGCATTTTAAAGCAAACAATAGTGCGCACTAGAAAAAGGAGGTACTTTAACAGTGCTGAATTCATTGTCTATAATGTCTCATTTTTGCAACAGCCAAGAAGCAGTGCAGGAAACAGACTTCAGTCTCAGTCTCAGTCTTTTTTGTCGGGCAGTGTTTCCGCCAGAAGTGGAAGAGCTGCCCTGACTACTATTCAAACTACCATTCAGACTACTGTACAATTTACTGCACTGCACCAGAAAAAAACAGCAGCAGCAGTGAACGTCGACAGCAGTGTCAGAGTCAGGGTGATTGAGTAGCGCAAGGGAGTGAATGAGTGCGAGGGAGTGAGTGAGTGAGAGCGGGCGCAATTAATATGGGCAACACCATTCGAGCAGACGAAATCGAATGCAAATTGGTGAATTGATCAAATGATCGGAGTGACTGAGTGAGTGGAAAACGGGCACAAAAACTTTGATTCGCGGAGATGAATGACGACGATTGGACGATCGTACAATGGACTGCTGCTGATGCCGTCGATGCCGTCGTTGGTTGCCGCCATTGCAGCTGCTTGTCAACACGTAAAAGCAATTTCACGGGGTGACAAGGCAAAGACAATGTTGCGAGAAAGTAAAAGTGAGTGAGTGTGTGAGTGAGTGCTCTGAGAAAAGTGCCTTTAACTTTGCTCCTCTCACTTTCTTTCCTTCCTTCTTCCTACCACAGCACACCGCCTCTGACCGTGCACTGGCCGTCAAATGGGCGACAATTAATTGTCGTAAGACAAGAGGCGACTTTTAATTAAAAAAAGACATCACGATTGAGAGCAGAAGGAGCGGGAGCTGTGAAGCAAGAGCAGAGCACCAGAGTGCATTTGCATGCTTGCGATGCCAACGATAGGCCCACTGGCACCGAACAACAAGGGAGAGACTAACTGAATGACTAACTGACTGGGTGATGGTAAATGCTGGGACACAAGAAATGCTAAAAAAGTCGCTGCCGTTTCGGTTTCAGAAAAAATAGAGTAAATAACTCATCCATTATCATTCTGCCATGATCGCAAGTGAAAGAAAATGGGACAGGCTGATAGAATCGGGTCTAGGATCGTAATGCAAAAAGAAAATTGTGCCGTTTTAAAAAAAATGCTGGTAAATGATCAGTGACTGACACTGACTGAAACTGTCATTTTTCTCTCAGGCAGCGCCTTTTCTCATGCAGGCACGACTCTGCTTAATTGCGATGCAATGAAAAGTAATCCGCAATAGCTCGGTGGACGCCGATGAAGGACAGTAGATGCAAAATAGAGAATTAACGAAAAATAATAGAAATGAACGTGCAAACACATTTGCTCAATGTTAGATTGAGGCAAACAAGCCGACTGCATTGCGGCTACATTTTGGCTGTAATTGCCCTTCACACTTTAAAATTACACAAAAAGCATCTTTTGCTGAGAAGAAAAAAAAGAAAGATTATGCTTTTTACTGGTACTTACAGACCCTTTAATGGGCTAGTGAGCACCTAAATTAAGGAAACGGCGATAAGGAGCAGAAAATTAGCTGATGGTGCAATGGCTGTTGTTACTGAAACTAGAAGAAAACATTGTAAAATCTGAAGAATTCAACAAACTGTACGAAAAGACAATTTTTAACGGCAGCAAAGACAATGGACGCAGCATCAGCCTGAGTGATGTACAAAGCGAGTGTAATTATGAGCATGAAATTACGCAAAACTAAATGAGAGAGAATAAGAAAAACCAATCTGCTATCTACTTGATTACCATCAGAGGCAGTTGTTATCGCCGTTTGCTACAATACAAAAGAAGCGACTCATTTGGAATGAAGCCAACTGGTGTGTGAGAGAGAGAAGGCTAGAACAAACAATTAACTGCCTTCAATTCAATTAGCTTCACTAATTAGGTTCAGTGAAAAATGTGTGTCTGCGTCTGGTTCATTTCTGTCCGTGATTGTTCGACAAATGAAAATGGAGGGGAGGAGAAGAAAAAGAAAGAGGAGGAGGAGGAGGAGGGGAGCAAAGATGACAAGAATTAAACAAAAACCAAAATGGCTGGGTGCCTTCCGCCTGTCAAATCGATCCATTTAGAAGTCAGTCAGCCACGAAGTACCATTTACTTCCACTGCACAATCTGCTCAGCTAGTTTTGCACCACTAATTGCTGCCAACTACTGCTTTGTTCGTTCGCTCGTTCGTTCGTTTGCTTGCTTGTTCGTTTGTGGATCATCAGGCTGCTGCAGCTTTCTCTCTGTCTATCGATCCACTGCACTGTACGGTTGCTGCACTCAAGCATTCATTGCGCCTGACAACAGTCAGTGCACTTTTGTGTGTGTGTGTGTGTTTTTACGTTGACACTGACACTGCCGCTGACAACTGTGTGGTACAAGCGTAGTACATGCTCCCCAGGCCTGCAATCATCTGCAAATACTGGCTGACTGAATGGCTGGCTGGCCCACACGCAGATCACTTGTTCCACAAAAGTAGTGGAATGAAACACACATTGGTCGACATTAGTCCTAGTTATCGTATTTTCGTATTATCTAAGAAAGGAGAGCCGCCCTGGCGCTGGTGCTGCCACTGTTGCCTACTTTAGGCGCGTGAAATCCATAATCATTAATTAAATGGCCGGCGATAAATTGAATGTTGTCCTTTGCTGCTGATGCTGCTGCTATCAGTTGCTGTAAAAGCGGATAGTAAAAGAGAAAGGCTAAAACAGAAAATGGTAATTTCACTCGGTGATCATCGATTGGTGCACTGCACACACACACACACACACACACACACATACATACACTGAAAAAAACTCACTACGGTGAGCCGATTTACAGTTGGTCTGTGTCTTTGCAAATGCATACATTGTCCGAGTGACCATTGCGGCGACCAGCAGCAACGAGCATTGGCCAGCTAATTCTCGACTTGTTATGAGAAAGAGAGAAAAGCTAGCTGGCCACTAATTAACATCGCAGCAATCTCGATGAGACGATGACTATTAGACGAGAGAGTGAGAGGGAAGAGATAAGAGAGAAAATGAGTGAACGGGAACAAGACATCGACGCTGATGCTGAAGCTAAAGTGAACAAGTAAGTGCTCGGTAGGTCAAGGACTGCCGACGACGGTGGCTGCAGCTATGACACTGACTGAGTCTGGCGATGGCGGCAGTCAGATTTAGAGGTCAACACTTCAGTCTGTCTGCCTGTCTCTTTCTGGCTTGGTCACTGACTTGGAAAGCAGCACTTATGGTGTTCTTTCAGTGTCTCGTTTTCACTCTAGCTATACAGCCTACCAATTAGTCTATCCGGAAGAGTGAGAGAAAGAAAGAGACACTGTTTTAACTGCATTTTGATTAGTGAGAAAAAGAGGGATCGATCCGATTTGAAAAGCAGAACGGGAAAAAAAGAAAAACCTACACAGTTAGCAGCTGTCCGGTAGTTAGTGATGTGAGGTGTGTGCGTAGTAGTGCACTACAATGACACGTTGAAGAAGTGAACAGCCACTGAACAGGCAACACTTTGCCAAAAATCAGTTGCGTTAACCATTAGCACACGCTTAATTTGATCAAGTGTGTCGCCGTTTAAATTTAAAGAGCCCCAAAAGCATACATGCACTTTGACGCTTTTTTACAGTTTATCAGAGCAGTGTGTGCAAGCATTCTTGCCTATCTTGCTCGTCCGGAAAGCGTCAATTGGTGGTGACTTGAAAAACGTGTTCACTCAATGAGCCGCTCAATATGTGTGAGTGTGTAGTTGTCCGAGCGACACCGAACAACATCAACACTGCCTGTCTGCCCTGATCATGAAACTGTAAACTGTAATGTTGCTGGTGATGTTGTTGTTGTTGTTGTGGCATTGCCAAATGGTGCCCGCGAGTGGGTACCCGATAATCGACAAGAGCAGGCAAGCAGTGCCGACAGAACCGCACTGCGAAGTGAGACAAATCGATTGCTGAAGAGTGACATCGGAAAGCGCAGCAACAAATTCTCAGATTTCGGATGACCGGACACAGTGAAAAGCATGTTGGTGTATGCTTTTTCAAGCCCCCTCTCTTTTTGCTGGGAAGCGACAACAACAGCTTGAGAAGGGCAATTAGGCAAAAACTTTTATACAGCCACTTTTCTTTTTTCTTTAATAATATGAAAATGGGACCTGTATACAGTCGTACAGCTCTCTCTTTTGCCGTCAGTTTACAGTCTGCTCGGCACGCACGCATTGCCGATGATTAATCGAGTGTGAGAGGAGAGAAAACGATCATAGGGAGATCGATAAAGCGGCCCCAGTCGATGTGCAGGGCTACGTGAAAGCAGTACTGTACAGTAAATACCACTGCAAACTTAGATGAGCTTAGTAGCTTGCTTCATGTTATGTGTTGTGCTGCTGGTGACAAAAGTGCTGAACATTTTCAGCCCAATTTTGACTGTCACACACACACACACACACACGCATACACAAGCTACTTTACAACACAAACTTTTTCCACTGACTCTGTTGTTAATGGCTTGGAGGTGGGTGTCACCTGTGAGGGAAAATCAGTGTAAAGTGTTTTCAAACTAAAGAGAACTATTTAGCCTTACCACCTCCAACACTTGCCACCGATCTTGAGCACAACACTGCACAGCAGCATTTGCATTGCTCATTCATTCATTCCTCCATTTCTTCTATCATTCATCAGCACTCACTCAGGCAATGTGAACCAGCTGACGACGTCGATTTGTGAGACAAAATGAACCGCCAATCTGTCGCCCCGTAATTTAACGAGTGCGGTTTTGGAAATCGCAAACGCGCAAAATAGCAACTTTGAAGTGTGTAATACACTACCGGAGCAGAAAGGTGCCGATGTAATTGACAATCATTAAGAGGGCACTGCTCGATTGGAGTTATGTGAACAACGAGTACTACAACGACGACGAGGACGACAACGGCGTCGGCGATGATGATGATGATGATAATGTATTAGTGCCCAGCTGATTAGCCCTGATCAGTGCACCTGACAATGTCAAACTTTTTTGCGAGCCATTTTGTGCAAGTTGACGAGCAGTTTAAAATGACTCTTGAATGAATCTTGCTGCTGCTAGTGCTGCTGAACCTGGCGGCGAAATTGAAATTGAAAGTGATACAACGCGGAACGAGCAGTCCCCTTCCTTTTCCAGTTCACTCCGACCATTAGCCTTCACCTTCAAGGTTTAACTTTAGTGCATTGCCGATTGCCAATCACTTTGTTGTTGTTGTCGCCGCTGAGGACCAAGACGCCTAATGGAGCAGCAGCAGCAGCGATGGCAATGCCAGGAAACAAAAAGAGGCAAACAAAGAAACGAAAAATTTTCCACTAAAGTGAAATTTTTGTTTGTTCGTTTGCCCGTCGACTAAATGACTCAATTAGCATAGGGGACAAACAAAACCTTGCTGTCACTGCAGGGACGCAAAAGTGCACCGCACGCACACAGCGTCAAAACACTGTCGCACACAAAGTTTAATTGCCCATCTGAGTTTGATGGTCATGTGGTTTGTGTGTTTTCTCTAAGCAGATCTCTTCCCTCCAATCAATTGAATAAATTGAAGGAGCAGGCAAAAAGAAAAAAGACCTCGATTCAAGATGAAGAAAAAGAAGAATGGGCACCGGTCGATAGAACCGCATTGGAACAGTGGCGAAGATCCGAAAAGTAGCGGTCATTAAGCGGCGGTGGTATTGGCCACAAATGAAAAAAAGAAAAAGTAAAAAGAAGAAGAAGGCAAATGAGCAAGCATGGCCCTGACCATTGTTTTCACTTGCTGAACTTGCATTGCACATTAATCGAATTAAATGGGCTGCCGCAGACAGCAACTACGAAAGACTTATGTTGTGTGCGTCTGTGCACTCTCAGGCCCCTGCTTTTCTCCTTTTCTTTCTTCTTTTCTTCTTGATTGCTTTATCGCTAATTAAAAGTATCTTCTTATTCAGAGTCTCAGAGAGTGAGTGAGTGGTGCTGCAAAGGCGAAGAAGAGCCGACAAGCCGACGAGTAGGCAAGGCGACTTTGCTGCGACATGGCTCAATTGCCGCAAAGTTTATGGCCACCTTCACAGTTCTCCCTCTTTCTCTCTCTCTCTCTTTTTCTTGTTGCTGTCTATTGTCGAAAACTGTGGCAAACACTAAACACTGTCAGTGTACAAGAGTTTAGCTGCCGTTTTCATTGGCAAGTTTGTTGCTGCCGTTGTTGTTGCTTGGAAAAACACAAAACAATTAGGCAGAAACAAAGTAAAGATGCAACTGCTGATTGGCGGACTCTCTGTGGACCAAAAAGGGGCAAAAACAGCAGCATCATCAACAACAACAGCAGTAGGGAATGCTCATTCTGCTTCAAACTCGCACAAATCAAACAACAATTTAAACTTTGCACCCGTTCAAGTGCCACTCTGTTTGAATGTCTCAACACTATAAAAACCAACATCAGATCATATCGTAGTTGGAGATATTTGAAAAAACATTCAAGTTGTGCTTCCACCTCGCTGGCCTACTTTTGACGTTTTACGGCTTTGCTTCTAGTTTTCTGGAATGCACCAAGATTGAGGAATTAGCGCCAGGCAGTAAGACTGAAAGGGGCGACTAATAAATGGCACTGTTTGCTACGGCTAAAAGTGGCAAAGTAAATAATGGCAGTGAAGAAAATTGAGTGCGTGGGAGAAATAAGAAAAGTGAAAGTAAAAGGCAGTGCTGCGTAGTAAATTTGCTGATGGTAGCTTTGCTCTGTTAGGGTCGCAGCTTCCGCTTCAATTGATAGCGTATATATACAAACTGATTATTAAAATAATTTTGACAGACAGACAGAGAGATTGAGTGAGTGTGGAGATTACCTCTGGCCAAAAGGGCACAACACCCTGCAAAGATTTTGGGTGCAAGGCCACCAGCAGAATCATTAGCAGCAGGCACCACCACCATCACCATTACCTCGGTGTATTTAATTGCCTGTCCGCAGTAATGTGTTAATGGTGCTGATGTGCAGAAAAAAAAACTATTGAACGTCGATTAGTGATTACCGAATGGAACGACTTTACTTCGTTGTGAAAACTGTGATGGCGGTGGTGGTGGTGGTGATTGCGCCGGTACGGTAATAGAAAAAGAAAAAGGCGGCAATTAACAAGTGCAGCAGCCATGTGGCGGCAGCAGGAGTTGCCTAATTAACGGACTGAGTACACTAGTGAAAAAACCAAAAAACTGCTGCTGTCGTTATCTTGCTAATCAATAGTCGGTGCATTATCAACAATGGCAACGGCGTAACTTTATAAATTAAGATGCCTAGAGCCTGACACAGCGGCAGCAATGACGTCAAGTGCACCAAGAGACTAAAAGAATAGAAAAACAGGCACAGTATTTGCTTTACTTTTCATCTCTCTTCAAATACTAATAATAAAAGTGCACAAGCTGTTAATTGACCATTTAATGTCAACAAAACCACTCTATACAGCTATTATATTATTTATGTCATTGCCGAGTGTACGACCGAAACAGCAGCAGCTTAGCTGAATGAACTGTGCAGTGCTGTTAATGGCCAGATTGTGATGCTCTCCCTCTCTTCCAACACTAGTCAATTGTCTTATAAGCTTTTGAGTTGAAAATGGCAATGCTTGATGTTTGCCACTTTCTTTTGAGTTCTGTGGTAATTTTGAAATGACTCGATTTAGAAGCAATGACTGCCTGCCTGACTGGTTGGCTGGCTGGTGAAAAGCCTAGTTGAATGGGCATTGCTTCTGCACCGAAAAATGAAGCAGATTAGCGAAATTGAGTTTTAACAAAATTTAATATATAAATGCGCCTCATATTTGTAAGTGTTAAGTTTGCAACTGACATGGTTTCTGTTGCTGCTGCTTCCCTTTCAATTTCAATGATAGAGAATAAATTAGAGTCGAAAGTTGAGGGTTAGAGAGGAAAATGCGAGAATGAAGGAGTTTCAAAAGATGAGGCAACAACAAAATTTTGAGCCAAGTACTGAAATGTCCACATTTCCGCAATGGGAAGCTTTAGAAATGAAGAACAAGACAGAAATGGACGCAATTTAGTGAAGCTATTTTGTATCGGTGTACAGCAACTGGTCTGCCTTTTCAATATCGACATTGGCCAACTTTTAATAGATCTAACAGTGCTCTCTGTGCTCCAGTGATTGTGAGTGCCAGAAGCCCAATAGTCACAAAAATAAGGCAGTTTTCAAGAGCAATTTAATTTAGTCTTTTCGCTCATTCTCCGTTGCAGTTTGCGCGCACCATTGACGGTAATCGGCCTGTAACTGAATCGCTTGCTATTACAGCGGATAATAAACGACTGATTGTGAATGTGCGCGAGTGTGTGTTTGCCACTGTCACTGTCACTGTGCAAAAGAAGAGAACATTTTTATAGAATTGTAAATTACGATGTACACAAGTTGACATGCAAAACGATTTGGCTGCAGCCGCCGAATGACGGGGCCAAACAAGGCCATAAATAATATGCACCAAAGAAAAAAGAGTAAGCGGAAAAGAGTGAAATTGAGAAATAGAGTGACACGAATGACACCGAGATGCCGTCCAGAGTTAGAGAGCACTGAAACGCGACTGAAGAAAACGCTTGCGGTGACAAGACACTGCCGGACAAAGTATAAACCAAAGTTGCTCGAGGAAGAACAGGAAAATGGAAAAAAAGAATGCGATAGACAGAGAAAAAGTGAAGATTGCTGCCGTTCCATTTGACCAGACACTGCATTCCCTCTCTCTCTCTCTCTCTCTCTCTCTCTCTCTCTCTCTCTCTCTCTCTCTC
>JAALOO010000648.1_pt1 | contig 29457 bp, 23 predicted proteins | sample 7257641 | NCBI WGS metagenome assembly JAALOO01 (sample SAMN14085613, study PRJNA598686) | mite metagenome | biome: ENVO:01001000; feature: ENVO:01001002; material: ENVO:01001226; isolation source: single female mite from University of Michigan culture on fish food culture... ...
AGAGAGAGAGAGAGAGAGAGAGAGAGAGAGAGAGAGAGAGAGAGAGAGAGTGCAGAGAGTTGAGGAAATGCTAATGATGATCGGCTATGATAGCAGTGCACCAGGATGTGGTATGCTGCTGAAGGGTTCGGCAAAAACAAAACAATAACATTTTGCTCTAAAGTGCACTAAACAGCGGACCGAATGTAGACTGGCACGCTTCTAAACTACCAAAAACATTTAGCAGCAGTATTAGCTCTATTGGCAAAATCCAAAAAAGTTTTGAACTTGAAACGTAAGTTTATACTTAAAAGGACCTCTAGCAAAGGGATCAGAAAAGAAAAAAGGAAGATGCCATGTGACATGGGTGGAAGAACCTTCGCATGAGCAAGAAATTAAAGCAAATGACGGCATCATTTATCTTAAGTTAAGGTGCAATCGCCTCTACTGTCGATCAGATGATGATGATGACAGTGACGATGGCCAGCTCAAGCAGATGATCAGTGTCACTCACATCAAATGCTTTGCTTGCTTTACACGGTGATATCTTTGCTTACAATCTTTTGTGTGTGTGTTTTCACGTGACATCTCACACCTCGCGTCGATCATGTCCATTCATGAGATTTTCAGTCAAGCGAACCTTCAAGCAGAGCAATATTAATGCTGTGCAAGTTTCCTCATTAGCAAAATTTATAAGTAATGATGTGCGAACAGTTAACAAAGTATAAATTAGCAGACATTATTAATTGTGCTATTAAAATAAATGACAAAGAACTAGCTGAATAAAACAAAAGCTCGTTTTATAACACAAAATACCAACAATAGCAAAATTTAAATATGTAATCATTGTTAATGACTAGTTATTAGAGCAAATTTAGTTACGCAGACATAATAGTAAAACTTTGGTTTTAGCCACAAAAATTTGCGTATAACAAAATAAAAATATTTTTAAAACGCTAACTAATGACCGTCTGCTCATTTTGTGCTGAAGTTCGTTTCGGTAATGATCATTGCCAGTAATGACTAGTGATCAATTGAATGTTGTCAGTCAGCCAGTCAAACAGTATCAATGACTATTATTAGCTAAATTTGGGTGTTTCAAAGTTGGCTCTGACATCAAGGGCACAGTCTTGCATTTGGTTCTGTTTTACCCATTGCACTGCTTTTTGTTTTTTAAGTTAGCCATTCGCTACATTTTGTTGGCGTTAAAACAACTAGTCGAAAACTTAACTTTTCATCAAAAAATACAAAAACCTATTGGCAGTAATATTATTTAAATTTTTAAATGCATTTTTAACTTTAATGCCTGCTGTTGTCCTGATTAGCACCATGACACCATCATGTCAGCAAAGTATGAGGAGACAAAACACTGTGTTTCTTATCTACACGACCTTGTCAGAAAAGAGACAGACGTAAGCATCTTTTTTTCTGGCACCGGTATTGGCGAGAAAAAAGAGGGAAAAAGAATGCAGTATCTCGTTACTATGGCATTGTCCAGAGCTAGAGCTAGCTGAAAAAAAGCAGTGCATTTTTTTTGTTTTCAGTTGCAGTTGTCAATAGGTTCAACTGCCAGTTCAGTGCCGGATGCTGAACCTGATGTCTAAGCCTATTGAAAGAAAAGAGAGGGGCATTGTGACGGCAGAGTTTCGCCGGTGAGTGCCAACTAAGCTAAAGAAAACCGCATGTTTGGGTTTTGCCGCCAACAATTGCCTGTTTGACCATTTCATATTGTTCACTCACAAATATGAAATGTGTTATCAAACAAAGTTTATGTGTGTGTATACACCAAACAAAAAATAAAAAGATAAAAACAAGTTTTAAACTTACGTAGTTTATTGATTTTGACGTTTTTGGTGTGTGTGGGTGCTGTATTAGGCCGTTGTATTCTAGATAGATAAAGTACAATTGTTTAATTAATTTGGCATTGGGAAAAAGGTTGAAATAAAATTACAAAAAACAATCAAAGCTAGTAATGAGCACAAATATTTATCATTTAAGTGAAACAAATTAAAACTGTGGGCATAAATAAATGTAGCAACAAATGGTCTTTAATTTTTCTAACTAAAACAGTTATATACCTGAACAATATTTTTCAATTAAAAAGGGGATGAAACTTTACAGTGTATGCACGTGCTAGTGAATAAATTGAGCAGAAGTAAAGTTAAACGCAAACTTGTTGCACTGATAGTTGGTTGTCATCGATGAAATGGAGCAAAAAATAGAACAAGATGGAGCAGAAAAAGAGAAAAATACTTGATTGAAGAAAAAAAAGTAAAAAAAGTAAAAAGATAGAAAGATGGGCAAATCGGATTAACTGAGTGACGCGAGCCAGCAAAACTCTGACCATGGCAGGGATGGACAGCGAGCAGCAGCCAGAAAAAAAAGAAAGAAAAGGACAGAAAAAAGAAAAGAAAAGTATAAGTATAGAAAAAGTAGCGTGCAGTGCCGAACAACAACAGTGTAGAGGCTGAACTGTTGACTGTTGATAGATGGTCCTGCCTAAATGACATATCAGATCAGTGCAAGCCCAGCTGAAAGGGAAAGCGGCATTAGTAGAGCTAGATAGATAGCATGCAAAGGCAGGCAGGCAAGAAAAGTGCAGCCCAAAAGTGCAGTGGTAATGAAAAGGCGGCAGCAACAGCAGCAACAGCAACAACATAAAGGAAACACCAAGAGGAAGGAAACTACAAATGAACTAAATGAGCAACCTACAAAAGACGGACGATGTGAGCTGGCAGTGAATATGGTAGTGCACTGGAAAAGTGCACTGCTGGTGGGGAAAGAAAGAAAGAAAGGAAGGAAAAAGAGGACTGAGCACGCTAGTGTACGGCGGTGTTTAGGAGGGCATATTGCAGGCACACTTGCCACCTGGCAACAACAACACCGGCGACGATGACGATGACGATGATGCGAAAAGCAGCTTGCTGCAGCTTTTTTGCTGTTTGCCTAAAAACTCTGCTTAGCTTATCAGCTAGTCAGTCAATCTTACTAGTCACACACTGGCCCTCTCTAGAGAGAGAGAAAGTGAAAGGAAGAGAGGACACACTGATAAGAAGAAAACAGCAATGAAATTTGTCTGCTGTTGTAGTAATTTAATAACGGCAGAAGAGAAACATTACAATCATTCAGGCGGCAGTTTAGTTTAGTTTCGATTGGCGGTGCTTAAGTCAGCAGGCATCTGGCAGTTTTTATTGCTCACCTACTACTACTACTGCTCTGCCGTTGTTTTCATCAGCCCAACAAAATGGTCTGGGCCGTGCAAACGTGATCAGGTCATTAGTGCAAAGTGCCCTCAACTCTATCACAGGATACTAATTAGAGTGATAATTTACCATCATTCATATATACACTTTGTTGCAATGCACTTTCCCTGTAAAGGCAACTGCCGCCACTGCTGCTGTTTAATGTCACACAGTGAGACTTTGCAGTGCACTAAAGTTCACTTTGCTTCAGTCAGTGAGTGCAAAAAGATAGCATGTGATTTTGTCTTTCCTTTTTTCTTCTTCTTATCGTGTCATCTTTTTAAGATGTTAATTGCTAGCTGTATCGATACAAAAGCTGATAATTAGATTGTTTTGAGCAGGCAGAGACTTTTGAAGCTTGTCTCCCTCCCAAACACAACAGCCTCCCGCCAAAAAACTTTGCTTTCTTAGAAAGGAGCACTCTTTGGGCAAATTTAGAAACGGAACAGAACATGAAAAGTGCATCAAGCTAAAAACGTGAACTTGATCACGAACGCCTGCAAGAGAAAGAGAGAGAGAGAGCGAGGCAAAAGAAGAGGCATCAGCATAGGCAAAAGGGAAAAAGTCGATCATTGGCAATGGCAATGGGCAATTGACAGATTTAACGATTAGACGCTGTCAGCGACGCCTTGTTTTTCAATGAGCGCAGCAAGGGAACCAACCAACCAACCAACCAACCAACCAACCGACCGACCAACCGATTGCTGCAACCAACAGCTCAACTCAAATTTCACTGATCGATATGTGCTCATTAATAATAGTCTCCTTCTCTTCTCTTCGGCTGCTCTTCTGCTAAAGAAAAACCGGTAGTATCTGGGCCTGGTAACACAATGCACCATTTATCATCTGACCGCCAAAGAATCTTTTTTCTTAAAAAAAGAAGATTGCGGTTGTTTGAAAATAATATTAGTTGAGGGTTAGCAACACTACACTCTACACTCTGCTGTACGGCTAAAACCTTGAGCAAAATTTGCAAAATTTATTTTTTGTCATTGCTACTTTAACTCTCTGAAAAATGATACGCAGCAAAAGAAAAAAGGAAAGCTCCCACAATGTGTTTTGGAAAATTGAGCTAAAAATTTGCGCTTACAAACCGGAACAAACTTGCACAAACTTTTTTTCTTGTTTTTACAGCTTTTTTATTTAAAGTCATGGGTAAAAATGGTTTATAAAAAATGATGATGATGGTGAAAGTCAATAAACAAAACAAGGAAATGGAAAGTGAAATAATAAGCATTGAGTAGGATGAGAAAAAGAGAAAGAAAGAGAGAGAAAGAGAGAGAGAAATGTGTGCACTTGAAACAAGAAGACATTAACTGTTCTTGTGCGCAAAAATGGTTTGCTGCCTTCTTGGTCCCCCTCTTACACCAGTTTCGCGTCCTTTGCCATTGAGTAGAAAGTGGAGGTCTTTTTGGCGAGCAGCGACGACGGCGTGTCGTACTCGATCACCCGACCCTGGTCCAGCACCAGAATGCGATCGTAGTCGATGACGGTGTTGAGGCGGTGGGCAATGGTGACGATGGTGCAGTCGGCGAACTCTGCCCGAATCGTCTCCTGAATCAGCCCGTCCGTCTCCATGTCCACGGCGGCCGTCGCCTCGTCCAGCACCAGAATCTTCGACTTTCGCAAGAGCGCCCGCGCCAGGCACACCAACTGCCGCTGGCCGACGGACAGATTCTCGCCGCCTTCGGTGATCTTGTACAGCAGCTGATTCTCCACCGACTGGACAAAGTCCTTCAGGTGGGCCAGCTCCAGCGACCGCCAGATCTCCTCGTCGGAGTACACCTCAAAAGGGTCGAGGTTCATGCGCAGTGAGCCGGTGAAGAGGACCGGATCCTGCGGAATGATGGTGATGCGACTGCGCAGGTCGTACAGGCCCAGCTGGCCGACGTCCACCTCGTCGATGACGATCTTCCCGCCCGAAGGCTCAATGATGCGGAAGAGGGCCAGCGTGAGGCTGGACTTGCCGGCGCCGGTTCGCCCCACGATGCCCACCTTCTCCTGCGAGCGGATGCTGAAGTTGACGTCCTTCACCACCAGGTCAAGGCCGGCTCGGTAACGGGTGCTGTACTTCTCGAACTTGATCTCCCCCGCTTTGGGCCATTTTCCGGATGGGGGGCGTTTCTCCTCGCGGTAGTACGCCGCCTGAAAAGAAAGGAAAATATGGTCAGGCCTAAAGTTGTACACCTGAAAACACTCAAAAACCTACCTCCGACTCCACCTCAGAGTACTCAATCAGCCGCTCAATGGAGACAATGTTCGTCTCCAGGTCGGTGGCCGCCCGCACGAACATGCCCAGCACTCCAGTGATGTTCAGCGAGTAGCTGATGGCCAGACCGGCCATGCCGGGCGTCACCGTGCCCCGGCTGAGCACCGCAAAGATGGCCGCCAGGAAGACGATGGTGTAGCCGAAGAACTCCAGTCGAATGGAGAGCCACCGAGAGGCGGTGATGCTGGCGTAGAAGCAGGTGTTGTTGTGGTCGATGCGATTGTTCGAGTCGGCGATGAAGCGCTCCTGAACGCCGTACGCCCGAATGCTGCTCGCCCCGTTCACCGTCTCGGCAAAATGGTTGTAGATGGGCGACCGGGTGGTGGACTCAATGCGCTTCAGCTGTCGCGAGGAGGCGATGTACACCCGCTGGATGATGTAGTAGAGGATGATGATAGGGGCGATGGCCGCCAGGATGATCGGCGCCTCCAGGCTGATCATGAGAAAAGCGACGATGGTGCGGAAGAACTGCATGATGCCCATGCGGAGGTTGAAAACCATCGAGGAGTCGGCGACGTCGACGTCCTTTGTGAAGCGGTTCAGTATTCGGCCGATAGGTGTCGTGTCTGGGCAGGGCAAAAATGGGAAAAATAGTAAAAATCGTTGCTAGAGACAAACACTTTTGTTAAAGAACACTTACCAAAAAAGGCCATCGGTGCAAACATGATGCAGGCGAGCATCTCATTGTGCAGCAGTTTAGAGGCTCGAATGCAGGCAATGTTCAAGACAATAGTGGAGAAAAGGCTGGCGACAATCTCTCCCGCTCCAAAGCCGGCGTAACCGCCCAGACGCCAGTTTCGCAGATCAGTGTCGTTTGCCTTTACCGGATCGAGGCCGTCATTACTCCACGAGCTGAGCCACAGTGAGCTGAAGATCTGAAAGACATTGGAGACGACCATGCTGCCGATGATGAGCGCGGTGATTGCGGTGCCCACCGTCTGAAAGTACTTGACGTACACCTTCAGCTTCACTGAACCGGTCGCTGCAGACTCCTCGGTGATCAGCTTTCCGGCGCCCTTGCCCTTGCCCTTGCCGCCTACCTTCTCTTCTCCGGGGCCACCTTTCCTTTTAAGTTGTTGCTCCTTAGACATCTCTTTAGAAGCTTCCTTTGCACTGGAGGACTCTCGCCGTCGGCGAACACTAGTCTGGGACTGCTGTCGGGCAATTCCCCCCGCCGGTCGTCCCAAACTGCTGCGAACACTGTCCGACCGGGTGAGGCTGCCCTTGGAGCGCAACGACTCTGACCGCTCCAAAATGGGCTTCACCTTCTCCGCCAGACTCTTCATCAGCTCATTGTCCTCGCTGTCGTCGCCGCTGTTGTCCATGTTCTCCACCAGGTACTCGGCGAGGAACTCTGCAAAGTCGCCCTTCTCCTCGATCAGCTGGTCCATGGTGCCCCGTTCGCTGATGCCGCCGTCCTTCAGCACGATGATCTCATCGCACTCGCTCAGCACTGAAATGCGGTGCGTCGCCAGGAGACGGGTCTTATTTCGCAGCAGGCCCTTATTGCCAATCACATCGGCGAACAGCTTCTTGCCGACGTGGGCATCCACGGCGCTGAGCGGATCGTCCAGCAGGTAGATCTGTGCGTCGGCGTACACGGCTCTAAAAAAGTAAGAAATAAAAAAGGTTTGGAGTTTTTAAAGCTTTCAATTTAAAAACAATTTCAGCAGTTTAAATTACCTCGCCAAGCTGATCCGCTGTTTCTGTCCACCACTGAGATTAATACCCCGCTCTCCAATCTCCGTCTGGTCTCCGTCAGCCAGAATGTTAATGTCCGGCTCCATGCAGCACGCCTTGATCACCTTCTTGTAGCGCTTCTCATCGAAGGCATTCGTGAAGGTGACATTCTTTCGCAACGTCGCATTCTGCACCCACGCCTGCTGCGGCACGAAGGCGATTCGCCCGTCGACGTTGACGCTGCCGCCAATCTTCTCCATGTCGCCGAGAACGCCGCTGAGGAGGGAGGACTTGCCCGAGCCGACCGAGCCGACCATCGCCACCAGCTTGCCGTGTGGCACCTCCAGGTTGATGTCCTTCAGGGAGGCGGTGCCGTTTCGGTGCCAGGTGAAGGTGCCATCCTTTACCCTGATGGCGCACTCCTGGTCGGGCATGTACCGAATGGCGTCCTCGTCCAGCTCCTCAGAGTTTAGGTAGTTGTTTAGTCGGCGAATCGATACTAGACACTGTGTTCAACAACAAAAAGGGGGCAACATTTGTTAATTAAATTCAAAAATGTTTCGCTTTTTTTGTCTAAAGCTCTTACCATTGCTCCCATAGACAGCAGCATCGGCAGCATGCCCATCGGCACGCGGATGATGTTGAAGAGCGACAGTGACACGAAGGCCTTGTTCGGATCGAGGACATTGCCGCTCAGCACGTAGAGGGCAAAGGTGAGCAGGCCGACCTGATAGAAAAAAATTATATAGTTACTAAATGGTTTTAAACTTGGGAAAAATGTTGGCAAGCCAAAAAGAAAGCTTACCAAAAAGGGCGCCGCCGAGAAGGCGAAGAACATGAAACCGCTGAGGTAGGCAATGTTGTACAGCTCCTTGCACTCGTAGTCTCGCAGCGACTGAATCTTATCCTTGAAGGAGTTTTCCCATGCATACAGCTTCAGCACTTTCATTCCATTGAGAATTTCGTTCATCAGCTTAGTGCGCTTGTCCTTCTCCTTCATCACCTTCATCTGGTTGTTGCGAATGCGGGCGCTGATCCAGCCGTTGAAGGGCAGGAGGATGAACATGAAGATCAGCCCGGCCATTGAGGCCCAGCCAACCTGCTGCCAGAGCAGGTAGATGGCAATGCCGAACTGCAGCGGAGCCGCCCAAATGGAGTTCGCCCAAAGGAGGAAATCAGTCAGCCGTTGCGAATCCACCGACATGATGTTCACAATCTCCCCAGTGGAGTAATTGCGGCGCCCGTAGGTGGACAGCCGCAAGCTCTTATTGTAGATCATGGAGATCATGCACGTGCGAATGCGCAGTATCAGTATGTTCATCCAGTAGTCGTGCTGGCTGTTGATGACCGACTCAAAGAGGGGGAAGACGAACATCATCGCCGCAAAAAGGAAGCCCCGCCAGGTCGGTTGCGACCCGCTGGTGTCCGACATGAAGGTCATCAGAAAGTCGAGAATGACTGGATTGCCGAAGGTGAGACAGCTTGCGACAAACTTGAGCATCGCAATGCCCAGCAGCTGCATCCAGTAGACCTTGATGATGACGATGGCGACGTTGATCTGCACCGACCTCTTCTCCGCCTCTGAGTGCTGGTAACCGCTGTACGCCTCCGTCTTCATCTTCTTGATGATTTTTTCCGTGCGAATGGTGTCCAGTTTCTGCTCGAAGTTGTTCAGCACCTCCTTGCTGGTGTTCACTAGGTTCATCCTGTACATGTCGTTCTCCGTCAGCGGCCGCCGGTAGCCCTTGAGGATCATCGGCGTGAACCACCAGAAGGTGATTCGGCTGAGGAAGCCGGACGTCTGGTGCGGGTCGAGCTTCTTATCCGGCGTGTACTCATTGAAGCAGCAGATGAGAAAGAGGCCAATTGAGAAGACAAAACTGACTACTCGACTGACAAAGTACAACGTGCTGAACTCGGGGTAGTAGGAACTCTGCAACAAAAAAAGAGAAGTTTTTGTATTAAAAAATATGAAAATTTTTTTCAAAGTTTTGACTAGACTACTTACATCACTGAACAGTTTAAGCAGCATAGACCGGAAGGTGACAATACTGTACAGCATGTAGAGAAGAGTAAAGAGGAAAATGGGCCCAGATGAGTAGACTGCATTTCGGCGGTACAGGTTGACTATGTACGCAAGATATACCTGGTAATGCGGATGGTTCAACAAAGTTATTTTAACCGCTTTTATCAATGTAAAAAGTACCAAAAACTTACAAAAGTGATAATTTTGATGGCTGGCGATAGCCAGTGTACTGGATATACAGGAAAAAGATCATTCTTCTGAAGTACATTTGAGAGCAACTCAAGTACAGCCAAAATAACCAAACTAAATGAAATTGCCTAAAAATAGTTGTTTTTGTTAAAAAAATACTGATGAAAATGCTTTTCATAAAAGCAAATATTTACCATTTTAACAATACTATAGACGGTCCATGGAATGGGCAGTTGAAGAACATTTTTAGTTTTTTCTATTATGGCATCATTTTTGCTATTAGATTTTCCTCTATTTCTTTTTGACTCCTTCCACATTACACTGATGACGTGTGGCCAACTGAGCAACCACAAAAATGCACATGGCGCCCAGACAAGGGAGGTCTCTTCAAAACAAAACGTGAAATCGGGATTTTTTGTCGCATTCCACGTCAAATCAAGGTCCTGGTTTAAAAATAATGTAATTAATTGTTAGTTAGTGCACAAATATGCAACTGAAACAAATAAATATTTACCCAATATTTGGAACCACAAAATCCATCCATTTTGGCAAGTTTGGTTAATTAATTAAGTTTTGTAATCACAGTAGTTGTTTTCTAAAATTGAATTCATGTATGTAGACTGAAAAATGTAGCAAACAACAATTTTATGTGTTAACTTGATGTCATTTGTTAATTGTAATTGTTGTATTTTTAAAAAATGCTTGTTTTTACAAGACTAGTACTGTTAGATGTTGAAAAAATTGCTGTTTTAACAAACAATTGTTAATAAAAATGCCCTCAACCGAGCAACTTTTTATTTTTGCAAGAGTATAACAAAAAAATGGCTATCTGATTGCTCTGGAGGAGGTTTAAAATTGATTTGCCGTTAAGTGATAAGTAGATTAATTAGGCAAAAAGAGAAAATGCTGTTAAAGTAATAGTAGTATTAGTAGTAGTGGCAGCATCAGCAGAGATCAAAACTCTTGAGACTTGGAGCACTTCAAATAATTAGCAAACGAGGATTATTATCAAATCTTCTCAGTGTCGTAAGCAAAACGGCCATCGACAATTGGAGCTTCAAACTATTGCAATTCTAAAGTTTTTTTGCTGTTTGCTTTGCAAATAGACTATGGTAAAAACTTTCGATTAAGAACGTTTATCGGGGGTTTTAGGTGCCACAAAAGATGTAGTACTAATATGGGCTTGGTAATACTTTGCTCGTGACAGGCTGTAATGCTGGCAGCAGATAGTTGACAATGAGGATGGTTTGTTGGTGGAAAGGGCAAGAGAGTGAAAAAATGTAAAATGGATGAATGGAGCCTAGCTATGAATAGGGAACCATTGATGGTGGGGCACTTTCTTGCTCGCTCAATCACTAAACAACAAGAATGAGTTTTGTCGGTGTTCAATACCAGTCCTTGTGTTTATATAACATTGCTGCCTCTTTAAATCGACCAGTGGTTGCACCATAGTGTTTTTGGTATACTAGTAGGCGGGTATTGGCCGGTGGGGGGAAAAAAGGAAACTTTGTTGTAGTGGTTGCTGATGACCATCGGCGTTGCAGAGATGAAACCGCTGGCACCGTATGCCACTGATTGACTGATAAGATAAACTTGTCAGTTTTTTTGTTGTAACTTAGAGTGCAAATTTTTTGTTGTACACTGTGCTCAGTTCCATTTGGGTTAGTGGTAGGCTAATCTGTTGTGGCATTAAAATCACTAAATCTGTTGACAGCCAAGGTAGCTATGGAAGTTGTTTGTCCTTTCCACTGGTTCAAATCACTTTTTTAAATTGCATTTTTTATCAGATGCGGCTCAAAGGTTGAGGCCACTGGTGTCGTATAAATAGACGCAAGGCTTATTGCATAGTTTGTATTGAGGAGTACAAACTCAGTTTGCACTTAAAGTGCACAAATGTAGTGGCACAGGCTTTTATCAACAATAAAAATGTTATGTTTTGCTGATAAATCAAGCAGTTTTTTATTCTGAAAAATAATCGTTGCTAAACTCTTAACTACTTTTAAATCACAATGCGCCTGCGTACTTAAAAAGTTTAATTAAAACTAGGCAGGCATGTGTTTAAAAATGAACTAATTTTTGTGTAAAAATTTCATTATTAATGATGTTTACAATTTAAATGCTGCTAAATTTTAAAGTTGATGCACGTGAGGCAACACCGGTAGTGTCATATGCAAACAAAAAGAGTTATATTTGCCTAGCAAAGAGTACACAAAGAGTACAACTGCCGTCAAATAAACAGAGAACTGCTGAATCATGTGAATCGTATGGAAAACGACAGTTAAAGCACACGGTTGCCGATGCAACAGTGTCCAACTTGATAAGCAATTGCAGATTAACTTTGATTGAGCCGCTATGATAGGCAATGTGTGTGCATTGTGCAGTGCATCAGGCACACAAGCGATGCCGCCCAAAACTTATCGACTAGTCAACCAGTAACAGTGGTCGGATATTGGATATTGCAGGACAGCAGCTACAACGATTTGCGCAGTCGGAGTAAAAACGACATTGGGATTACGCAAATAATCATCTGGGCAAAAATAAATGAACAAGGAAACGGACATAAGTGCAAGTGAAGTACAAAAAATGCGGAAAATTTATTAAAACAACATTAATGATATCAATTGAAATCCAACAAGTTAAAAAGCATTTTACAGCAATTAAACAACAATGAGCAAAATGGGTATGTTTTGAATTGCTAATTAGATGATTAAATGTTGGCACTTTAACGCACTGTTTTATTGACCTTGAAACATTCTAAGGTAAATCAATTTTGCACTGTACTTGGTTACATTTTAAAAAGCACTGGCTTAAGTTGTGTAACAGCGTCAACAACAGTGTTAACTAAAACAGTGTCAATTAACAGCACAAGGATGTACACAGTGGTGTTTGGAGATAATGACAACACTACAGTTGTATGAGTGACATCAACAGGTATACAGCTAAGTGCGTTTAAATGTTGGCAAAACCTTTTGATGTTTTACAGTTATAAAACGTTTTACTTTTTGCATAACAAAAATTGCTTCAAACTGCAGTTTTATTAAGGACCATCTTGATTACAGTGCAGCTAGTGCTGTTTGGTAGATGTTTATGAAAATGTACTTTAAATGTCACTTTTTAATTGTTAATGAAACAACAAAAGTCTAAATTAAGAAAATATTTTACAGTAGCACTTTAACTTTTAAATTGCAGAGTTAAAGTGTATCCATTTTTATTCACACTAATGCATTCCCACAGCAACATCAAAGTAAATGTAATGTCAAATTGATCAAAAATGTTTTGGCGTAACAAAATTAAAGTAGCGTTACATGACAAGTGCATTAGCCAAGCAAGCATGCATAACTAATGTAATAAAGGGCAATTCTGCAAGCTCTCAAAAAGTATGGGCTCCCAGTTTCTCTGTATCATAGAAAGAATAATAAGTTTCAGATTAACTGTCGACAGTGACACACCAGCCAGCCAACAAGCCAGCTAAGAGCACGCCGGTGAACTTTGACTCATTTGAAGATCGTTAATTACCACACCACAACCGACACGTGGTAATCACAACTAGTCATTTTCACACTTTGTGAGTGGTTGTTTGCCTGTGACTGTGAGTGATCACTAGTGAGTGATGGTGAATCAAGGTTTCGTTTCACTTTCTTTTCCCTCTTGGGTTCATTTACAGCTGCACGGGAGAAAAAGACGGTAGCAACGGCATCGGCGGCGGCGGCGGCGTCGCCACTTAGCAGTGGCTGTGCAAACAGACGCCGCCGCTGCAGCGACTGCAACCGTTGCCCGTGATAGCTCATTGCCGCTGCCGTGCACTGTGTGCATTGCCCCCAGCTGACAACTCTGCAACTGAAAACTGCAAACTGCCACAACACACAACACACATACACAGACAGACAGACAAGCTTGTCCCTGCGGATGATAGTTCTCTGGTAAGTGCGACCCACACACACAGAATTGTCCAAGAAAAGAGAGAGCCCCCACTCTCCCTAAGTCTACCCAAAACTTTGGTGAGCTGTTCTGGCCCACATCTTATCTTGGGCTCAATCTTAGCCCGTGGAAGAAAGTGAGAGAGAGAAGGAGAGAGAGTGTGTGCCTTGCTTTCCTTTCTTTTGGCAGCTGCTGTCATCGACTAGGCAGGAGCATGGCTCCTTTGCCTTTGCCTTTGCCTTCGCTTTTGCTTTCCTTTCCTTTCTTCCGCCTACTTTAAAAACTGTTCTTCCTTACCCTGCTGTTAATACCCTGAAACATTCTGTGAACCCATCTCTCTCTCCTTCTTTTGCATTGGTTGTCTTTTTCTCCTCTTCTGTTTATTGTAGCATCTCTTTTCTCTATCTTTCTCTTTCTCTTTCTTTCTTTTTTCTGACAGTTTTACTAAAGTTTTCACCTTTTATTCGGCGACATCTTTTACTCATGTCGTTTTTTATTTTTTATTACTTTTCATTTACCTAACCTTTGCACGTTGTGTGTCATTACGTATCATTTTTTCTCTTTACTTTTTGTTGTGTTTTGTATTTGACTACTTCTTCTGTTATACATATTTTCTACTGTGTGTTTTATTTCCCGTGTTATTTATCATACACATTTTCTAGTCATTTTCAACTTTATTTTCTACTTTAAAGGTAAAGTTTCTAGATTTAAAGTTGACTAATTCAATTATGCAATATTTAAACTTTCATCTTTTAATTAACTTTGAATATTATAATGGCTTCTGCACAGTTTTAATTTAAAATTGTGCATGCATTTTTATCATTTACTATCAATCACGTTTCCTGCCGCTGCTTTAACCCTCTCCCCTCTTTTCTCTTCTGTTTTTAATGTTTTTTGTCAACTAATTTCATTAAAATGCTGCTGTTGTTCAGCCACTCTTGATTGTTTGCCAGCATCATTTTTTGCTTAAATCCCCTGATTCCCGACTTGCCCACTCAAGCCTACACAAACACAATCACACTCACTTTAGTCAAAATTCACTAGACGGCCTGATTGGCTGTCTTTTGCATTCATCCCGTATTCACTGTTTTTTTATCAGCAACTTTAATTTTTTGTCCTTTCACTAGATCTCATGCTTCTGTTTTGGTTGGTTTCAACGTTCAACAACGTCTCATTCAACTTTAAACTACCAACGGCCAGTCAATTTGAAACACATATCGATCTTTTTCTTTTATTTTCGTTTTTACTTTCTGGACGCTACCATCATCACTCGATTCTTTAAGGTAAATGTTCTTTGTTTTTTGTATTGTTATAATGTAGACTTTTGTGTTAGTTTTTGTTTCGCCTATTGATTATTGTTGCAAAAAATAGATTTGTTGTTAATGCTCAATTGCACAAACGGTCAGTTAGTCACAACAATCGTTTTGTTTATTTTAAATGTTTTTTTTGTGAAATTGTTTGACTATGTTTCATTTTTGTGATTCAGAATACAATGATTTAAAAAAATTGTTATACGTTTGCTTGTAACTGATGCATTTTAAATTTTTTGTTTTCAAAAACAACATTTTGTTGTAAATAAATTCTTTTTAATAATGTTTAAATTAAGCAAACAATTAAAAATACTGTTTTAAATTAATTAAATTGAGTTTAAACTGTGCAAAACTTAATTTTTTGTTTTTAAAATTACATTTAATAAAACACATTGTTTAAAAAAGTTTATAAAGTATTAAATTTTAAATTTTTTGTTAAACATTTTTGTTAAGTTAATAATAGAATTCATTATTTTAATTTTTTATTTTACTAGTTAAAAATTTTTATAGATTAAACTAAAAAGACATTTTTGAAAAACAAAGTTAACTAACCTTGTGCAATTCAAATTAGTTCAATTAATTATTTTCCCAAAATAATTGTAAAAAATTTTAACAAAACTAAAAAAGTTTAACTTTTTCTAATTAGTCAAATGTCTGTTATGTGCATGACGGGTAGAACTTTTGAAATACAAAAAACTAAAAAATATATTTTGATAATAACACACACAGATTAATTTTAAATAAATTTAATTTGTTTAGTGCAGTTTCTTTAGCTAATTTAAATGATTTCAATTGGATTTTTTAAAAACATTGTTTTTATAGTTTAAAAATGGTTTTGTTTTTATATAATTGTATGAAACGTTTTAAACTTACGTTTTTGCGTCAAAACATTTTAAAAAATATACTTAATCAAATAAAACTTTTTTTAAACAGAATGGGCCAAACGTTTTCTGAGCCTGTGACGGAAAAAGAATCTACTACTGAAAAAAATGACGTTTTTCTTGTGTCCTCTTCATCAATTCAAGGGTGGCGCATCAGTAAGTGTTTTGCAAAATATGTTTTTACTACATTTCACATTGTTTTCTAACTGTATACTTTTGTCACTAGGCATGGAAGATGCCCACACCATACTCCTCCAAATGCCTGATGACCAAAATGCGGCATTTTTCGCCGTTTTTGACGGTCACGGCGGTGCTAAAGTAGCGAACTATGCGGCGGAGAACCTGTACAAAGGCATCTGCAGCAACCAACTGTACGTCGATGGACAGATTGAAGAGGCCCTGAAGACGGTTTTTGTAGAGTTTGATGAGATGATGTTCAATGATGAGAAGATGCGCGACGAGCTGGCCGGCTCGACGGCCGTCTCGGTGCTAGTCAAGGACTCGCTTATCTACTGTGTAAGTTTAGTATAGCAAGAGCAATCAAACAATGGCCAGTTCAAATAACTAATCAACTTTTTTGTCTTTCTTCTTTCTTGCCAGGCCAACATCGGCGACTCGCGGGCGGTAGCCTCCTTTGCCGGCCACGTGGACGCCCTTTCGCTGGACCACAAACCGACCTGTCCGGATGAGATGCGCCGGATCGTGTCGGCGGGCGGGTGGGTGCAGTTTAACCGAGTCAACGGCAATCTCGCCCTGTCGCGCGCCTTCGGCGACTTTGTCTTCAAGCGCAATGAGAAGCGGTCGGCGACGGAGCAGATCGTCATCGCCTACCCGGACGTCCAGTCGCGCCCCCTCACCGACGACCTGGAGTTCATTGTGCTGGCCTGCGACGGCGTCTGGGACGTGATGACCAACGAGGAGGTGGTGGAGTTCGTCCGCCGGCGGCTGCTCTACCGCCTGGAGCCGGTGCTCATCTGCGAGGAGCTAATTACCCGCTGTCTGGCACCGGACTGTCAGATGGGCAGCGGCATTGGCTGCGACAATATGACCGTCATACTCATCTGCTACCTCAACGGCGCCACTTTTGAGGAGTTCTGCGACCGCGTGGAGGAGGCCAATCCGAAGCCGGTTACCAAGCAAAGTAGAAAAGGTATCTGATCTGGTCTTGTTGACGCAGAAAGTAAAGGGTTCTAATTTTAATGATGTAACTTTTTTGTTGTGCAGACGTCGGCAACTCTCCTGGTACTACTACTACTAAACGGTACTACAACGACGACGACCAATTGGCCACTAAGGAAACCGGTGCTACTACAGTGGACGACGGCTGCTCGCCGGGAAGACTGGGGCTGACGGCCAGCAATAACAACAACAACGACGACGACGGTGGTGAGGAGGAGGCGGACCACGACTCGGACGGATTCTCCTCTGACACCTCGTCTGCCTGCTCCTTTGAAGATATAGCTACGTTTCAAAGTCAGGTGCCCTCGGGTAGTGCCACACAAGTTCCGTCAGCCGCCGCCCTCAAAAGCTCAACTTTATCAACGATGGCGACAGCAGCGGTTTCTGCAGCTTCAACGTCCAAAACGGCAAAGTGCTCTACTGGTGAATCTATTGTCAAAGATGGTGCTACTGCAACAGCAACATCAGCAACAACCTCCTCCTCTTTTACATCTTCTGGAAAGCAGGCTAAAACGGCCGTCAAAGTGGGCGTCGCCTCTGCCTCCACTACCACTGATGATCTACTGGCCGACACTGGGCTGTACTACCTCAGTCAACAGGGGCCACACCGCAGTCCATCACCTTCCACGTCAACATTGATGCAACATGGCTATGGTAGTTCAGCGGCGGCCATTCCCTCAACCAGTGGACTGGGCGCTTCTTCCTCCAAGTCAAAAAACACTTCCGCCAGTCCGTGTATTATTAGCCAGGACCAGTCATCAGAGGATTAAAGAACATTTAATTTTTTTCAGTTTTCATTGTGCTGCAAAATGACGCCAGTTCTGTTGAAGTGTGCAATGCACACTTAAATGCACACAATGTAAAAGAGGAGACACTTAATAGTGAGATTTTAAGCACACAAACTCTTTAATTTGTCCCGGTCCTACTGTTTGTTTACTGTTTGCCCAACATTTCACCAAAAAAAACACACCCATTTTAATTGAACTTACACGGAAAAAAGTCACAAAACACAGACAACATTTTTTAAATACTTGTATTTAAACTGATCAGAAGTTTATACAACTCAGTTTCTTGTCATTTGTTAATTTTTTGTACTTGTGCTTACATTTACTTGTCCAAAATGTACTAAAATCATTTTTTAACTGTTACTTAAATACAGAAACGTACTTAAAAAACCTTAAAACAAACTTTTAGTTTTTAACTTTTACAATTTTGTAGTGTTTCAGTTTCTATTATTAATTTTTTACAATATTTTATTTTTACGCAAAACTAAACAGTTAACATTGCATTGTTTTATTAATTTTAGCAAAATATATAGTTGACATTTTTCTCCAGTAACATGAAAACGTTTTTACTCATAAATCTTTGGCCAAAGACACCAGTTTGCTTTTATTACACCTATATTTTATTTATATCTTTTGTTTACAATTTAGCAAAAAAAACTCAACATAGCATTGTGTATAATTCCAATGTTTTACTCAGAAATAGTCTACATTACAGTTTAGATTTCATTCCTTTGCCACCCAGAGCCTTCTTAGCCAGCTTGACCACCTCCAGCGCCGAGCCCCAGCACAGCGTCACCCCCGACCCGCCGTGTCCGTAGTTGTGAATCACTTTCCGGTTGCGGGCGTCCGCCTCAATTCTCAACGAGGGCCGATAGGGACGCAGCCCCACAAAGTCGCCAATCTTCTCCGCCGCCAGCAGCGAGGGCACCACCTGGGCGCAGTCGCGCAGAATGAGCTCCGCCGTGGCCGGATCGGGGCTGAGGTTGTAGTTGGCCAGCTCCTTCGTGCCGCCCAGAATGACGCAGTCTCGGTTGGGCAGAATGTAGGAGGGGCCGGCCATGACGGCGTGACGGATCCAGGGCGCCCGGACGCGCACCACCTGACCTCTGACCGCCTCAACGCTCAGGTCCTGGACGTCGGCGAGGTAGCGCGCTCCCAGTCCGCTGCAGTTCACCACCAGATCATGGTCGCCCGTCAGTTGACCTAAAGCAGTGATTTTTCGCGTCACCAGTCGACCCCCGGCGCCCTCAAATTTGCCCATGAGAAAGGGCAACAGCAGCGTCGGCTCGGCGATGTACGTCGTGGCCACCACTCCGGACCGGTATCCGGGAAACATCTTCGCCACCTCGGCGCCTTCCATTGGCCGCACGTCGTACAGTTCGGGCAGGCTGGGCACCGCCATGGTCGCCTCCTTGCTCAGGTCGTACATGGTCAGCAGGGAGAGACCAAACTTGCCGCTCTCTGGATTGCGAATCAACCGCTCGTAGAACTGTACAGTGTCGGCGAGTGTCCGCTTCAGCAGACAAGGTGGCGTCTGCTCGCCAACAGCGTACGGGTAGATGAAGCCGGCGCTCACGTCACCCGTTGTTTGGGGGCTCCATTTCTCAGAGAAAATGGTCACCTCGGCTGTGGGAAACTCCTGCTGAAGGGCTAGGGCTGAGCAAACGCCAATGACGCCGCCGCCGACGACGGCCACCTTCAACTTCTGCTGACTAGCTAAATTCGGTGCAGCAGTGTACGAAACAGGGGCCATTTTGTGTGTGTAAAAACCAGTTTCCCAAAAACCAAAAAAGTTTAAAAAATTGACAAAAAACTAGAAACGAAAAATGGTAAATAACAACTGAACGGAGAAAATAGCAACAGCAAGCTTATTGGCCAGTTGACATAAGCTGTTAGGAGAAGGGACAATCGCTTATCGTGCTGAACGTATGCTTGCAGCAAAATCAGTTGATCGTTGAGACTGCACCGAAAAGCAGCCGTAAAAGGCACTTGAAGAAGGGAGAAATAGTCATGATATCATTCGAATAAAAAATCAATGATTGGTGAGTTTAAATGATAAAAATGCTATCGTTTTTCATTGTAACAAAAAATATTTTTGCATTGTAAAAAAGTTAATATTAGTTTTAAAAAATTTTAAAATTGCAAACTTAATTTACAAATTCAAAAATTGCTTGTAATATATTTTTTAATTACGTTTTACTTAAGTATAACAAATATTTAAAAGCAGTGCTACTAATTTAGTTATTCAAACAAAGTTATTTTGTTTGTTTTTATTACTTTTCAAAATTTTTTTAATGAATAATTATCCAGATATCTTTTTTAGTTTAAACATGTTCAACTCATTAATTTTTTATAAAAATAATATAATAAAAGTTTGAGATAAACAAATGTTTGTAATAAAGAATCGGTTTATCTACAAATGGTACACTTAACATGCATATTTTACACGTATATTTTCGTGTAATGCAATAACAATGTTTCTTTAAAGGTTAAAAGTTGATTAACTGCATCTGCAAAAACTGAAATTTTGCTGAACAAGTTGTACCTAAAGCTTTGCAAAACATTAGTGTGTTTCTAGCTGTTGTCCCAACATGTCGATCATATTTCGACTTGTGTTGCTTTGCATAGCAGTAGCAATATGGACTGCTTCTTTAAACAATTGGCTACCTCTCGTTAAAGCAGCCAAAACCACTAATGGCATTGAAACCAGCTATGCTTCATCACTTTTTCGCTCTCAGCACTTTCTTGATAATGTTCTAGTTTTAGCTCGTCTTGAAGATGTTCCTAGACTTCACTTTTGTTTGACTGCCTGCATGAATACAAAACCTAACTGCAAAGCGTTTAACTACGGAGCAAACGGAACATGCATTTTGCTTGGTGAATCGCTTTGCACTAATGAAACATATGAACTGACTGAACATGAAGATTTTAACTATTACGACTTAATGGCCAGCCCAGAATCGGAGGTATACAGTTTTTTACAAAATTTAGTTTATTTAAACTTTGCATTTATCTGTTAAACAATAGAAAAAGTATCTTTTTGACAACTACTGTCAAACATTTGGCAAATGCTCTGGCTCCTGTTACCCTCGAAAACGTTAGTAGAATCGTCTTAGTAACCCTAAACAACTCTAATAAACATAAAAATGCAGCTTTTTTTGTTGAGCAGAACATGACCCGCTGGGAAGCGTACGAGTACTGCAATGCAATGGGAAGAAAGCTGGCACAACCTCGTAACCAAGCAGAAAACACCTTCTACGGTGCATATGGCCGCGACTTCTACCGACGAATCCTCGATGTGAACATCGTCGGCAATAAGACGAACAAACAGTTTGTGGAAAAGCAAATCAAAGACACTAAAGTGAGTAACTATTGTTATTGCACATTCCACACAGTTTTGGTGGCAAACAAATTTTAAATTATTGTAATTTGATCAGTTTTGGATCGGCATCAGCGACGATGAGCTGGAGGGATTCTGGCAGTACGACGACGGCAGCCCGGTCTCAGACCAGTTTTCCGCGTGGGCTGTTGCCCAGCCAGATAACGGCGGAAACGGACTGGGCGCTAAACCGGAAAATTGCGGAGTCATCGAGCTGAGAGAGTACAACTGGAATGATGTCGAGTGCGAGGAGAAACTGCACTTCTTCTGCGCCTAAAGTTTACACTTCAATGAGATGTGTCTTTTTTCTTTAAAACTAAAATGCGACAGCAACCGTAGCGTTGGCGTGTAGGGTAGGGTTAAGCGTCGTGTTCAACTGTTTGTCTTTAATTAACTTTTTGACTGCGTTGTATGAAAACGTTGAAATTTAATTTGCAGTTTCCAGTGGCTTCCAAAGAGCACACACATCAAACGGGAGACCAGTCAAGCGGAAACGTTCACTTAGAGGTGCAAATCAATTTGATCTTGCACCCGTAATTGCTTGTCAATCACTCGTTTTTTCTTCCTTTGCATTATGCATTTGCCTTGGTAGTAACATTTGATTATTTGCACATTGCTCTCCTAGGAGAATACGACTACATTTGTCAAATAAAATAAAATAAAATTGCAACAGCAAACTGTAAATTTGCGTTTGTTACTTAATTTGCAAAGGGAAAACTGTGGATGATACATGCAGATGATGTTTGTTCACCGGGCACCTCTTGTCAACGTTCTGTTACAACGTTATTGTCATAATTAGTACTGCTCAATTTATTAATGTAACTTTATTATTTTGAAAAAATGTTATTGTGAATCGAAGTTTAGAAAACGATTGGTTACATATTTTAATTGTTTAAATTAATTTATTTTTTATAACGAGGTTTGTTTAAACTAACTTTTTGTTTTATATTATTAATAATAATTACTCAAATGATCAATCATTTATTAGATATTTAACTTCAATTATAGAGAAAATGTTTAAAAGCCTAGTAATGTAACTGTTCGAATATTAAAATGACTGATACTAAACTAGATACTATCTTGTTTTTAACTTTCAATCTAGCAACTGAAACTGTTTTGAACTTTATAATGTCCCAATAAAGTCATTCAATCATTTGCTATCGCCGAAATTGATAATCATTTCAAACAAAATTTTTTTATAACGATCATACTCAAAAGAAGTCACTGTATTCAGTCTTTTATGATTTGCAAAACGCCGACGTTGATAAAACGTACTGGCCTAGTCTAGATTAAACGTATTTCAAAAACCATAAGAATGAAATGATTTAGTTTTTAACAAGCTTGCATATTTAGCAATTTTTGACCAATCAAAATCTAACTAACATTTAAAAAAGGAGTATCAAAAAAGCAATAAAATGCTATTGACCTTTAAACTAGTTCAGTAGTTTACTTACTGTTCACACAGACACAAACAGTGAAAAGTACACCGTTTTGTAACCAGTTCACCATTTCTCATCTTTCAGTGTCTTTTCTATATCTGCTTTTGGGGTTCTCACCCTCTTTCTCTTAACACTAACAAGTAGTGAACTTTTTTGCTTGCTTTTGGGTTATCAATTTATCAGCCGCCAAATGACTTCTATCAGCCTATCTGTCAAGTGGTGATTTGTTGTTTTTCAGTTCACTTTATCTTTTACTTTAGTCTTTTTAATAATTAACTGTATTTTAGTGGCCTGGCCGTAAGTGCGCGATGCTTTGTTGTAAAATGAATTACAGTTTCATTTTTGTTAAACCCTAGTTTAAGCACTGAAACTTGGTAAAAAATTTCATTTTTTTGTTGATGCTTAATCGTTTTACACTGTTTGTAAGATAAAAATAAAAGGTAAAAAAGACAATTTCATTTGCAGCTGCGGTTTTTTGTTGACAGCTACCGCCGGCCCACTTTTTATCAACTCGTGATTGCCTTTGAATAAGTTCGAAAAGAAAACGGATACCCAACTGTAACGTTGATAGTACGGTGCAGTGCTCTACTTGAGACACCCATCACTTCAGGACTGTAACTGAAGCCGGAAAAGCACAGAAGAAAGAAAACAAAATCACAACGTTGCCTGCCTAGTGGTGACAACGCTGGCAAAAAGCAACTTTAAAAAAGTTTTTATTTTACATAAAAAGCAGATCAGTTTCAGTTTTTTAAACCGCTAAGCAGATTTTACTTTTTTTAGTTTTTTGCAAACCATTTCAAATGTTTTTTTATTTAGCTGTCATACTTTCAAACTAGACGCTCATCAACGCTTTCATCAACTATAACATCATCATAAAAGCATGCAGTTTGAAGATATTCTTGCTCAAATCGGCGACGAGGGCCCCTTTCAGATATGGCTAATGGCGTTGCTCCTCCTGCCCACCTCGCTCTTCAACCCCTTCTACGACTCGATCATTCTGATGGCCACGCCAGATCACTGGTGCCGCGTCTCCGACCTGGAGAAGCTGCCCCAGTCTGTGCAGCAGCAGCTGATCAGGCCGGCGAACAGCAGCGGCAAGGACGCCACCTGCTTCCGCTACGACATCAACTACCAGTCCATTCGATCGATGACCGACCTGCAGAGCTACCTAGTCAGCTCCACCAACTACTCGACGCTGGGCGAGGTGCCGGTGGTGCGCTGCTCCGACGGTTACCTCTACGACCAGTCGCTCTACTCGGAGACGCCCATCTCATGGGTAGGTGTTGACTCTATTGCAAAATTTTTGCTAATTTTTTTTTGCCTTTTTACTTAAATTTCAAAGTACAATTTTGTTTGTGATCATGACTACTACGCCAACAACATTCTCTCACTGTCGCTAATTGGCCTGGCCGTCCTGACGCCTATCATTTCAAATCTTTCTGATCGGTAACTGACTGAGGAGATGATGTTTAAAACTATCTTCTGAATTGCATTAAACTTAAACAATATTTTCATTAACTTTTAGAATTGGCCGCAGAAAAACCTTGCTCCTTACTTTTACTTTGGCCGTCCTGTGCTGCGCCAATCCGTTAGTGTTTAAAAATTTGCCCAGTTTTATCATTGTTCGTTTTATCGCCGGTGGCGTCATTAACGTCTACTATCAGCTGCCTTTTGTGATGAGTATGCTTTTCATAATGTGTCTAAGTTGTAGCTACAAAATGTTTTATTTTAATTTCCTCACTTAGCGCAAGAACTAGTTAGTCAGCGATACCGAACTCGATCCAGTTGTCTGTCGGCCATCTTTTACTCACTGGGAAGCTGTTTGATGCCGGTGATTGCCAAACTAACTGGCGACTGGTGGTACTTTACACTAGTGCAGTTCTTTCTGACTGTACCTTACTGTTTATCATACAAGTAAGAGTTAAAAAATGCAAAAACAGTTTTGAATACAAAATTGTTTTTCGCCTTTTAGATGGCTGCCCGAGTCTCCCTTCTGGCTCATCTCCAAAAGACGCTACGCCGAGGCGTACAAAGAACTGGAGCGCATCGCCAAGATAAACGGCCGCCCAGTGCCGCCCACGCTGATGAGCGACATTCAGTCACTGGAGGACAAAAGCATCGAGGATGGCGTGGACGGCAAAGACAAAGAAAGCAACAGCAACCACAAGGACAACTTCACAGAGCTCTTTTTCCTGAAGGGCCTCCGCGGCAAAACGGTGATCATCACCTTTGTCTTCATCGCCTGTCTGATCGGCTACGGCGGCATCGCCTACAACACCATCAACCTGGAGGCCACTTCGCAGCTGTACAACTTCCTCATCCTCTCCATGGTGGACATTCCCGCCCTCATTCTCTTCTGGTACCTGCTGGACACTCGCCTCGGCCGTCGCTGGACGGACGTTTTCGGCCTGGCGCTGTGCGGCTTCGCCCTCATAGCGCCCTCCTTTGCGCCCGATCGGAACAGCGAAACGGTGCTCACCGTCTGCACGGTGATCGGCAAGTTTGGCATCGCCGGCGTGTACATGGTCGTCTACCAGCACGCCTCAGAGCTCTTTCCTACCACACTGAGAAACCAAGGCATCGGCCTCTGTGCCACCATTTCTTCACTGGTCGGAATTAGCGTTCCTCAGCTGGTGTACATGGTAAGTTAACAGATTAGTTCACACAGTTATCAATTTACGTCATTGCTAAAATCGACTTTTTTTAAAAAAAACTCAGGCCAAATTCGGTGCCTGGATCCCGCTGGCCATCATCGGCTCCATCTGCCTGTTTGCCGCCTTTCTGGCCAGTTTCCTCCCCGAAACGCTCAACGAGTACCTGCCCCAACGCGCCTCTGATTCGGCGGTGTTTGGCCAGGGCCGACCTTACTTCAGCCTGGCCACAATGACTAAGGAGTCGGAGAAGAAGTCGGAGAAGCCATCATCAATTCCGGTCATTAAAATTGAGCTTGACGCTGTTTCTACCAACAACAACAATAATAACATTGTGGAAAACAATGGCAAACTGGAAGCAGCTAACAAATAGTAGATTTATAATTTCAAGTTTATTCAATTTTTATTTTTATAATATTTTTTATTGTTATAAACTATTGTTTTGCTTTAATAATTTTAAACCAATTTTATACACATTTTTTATTTTGTTTGTTACATTTTTAATTTGTAAAACTTGACTTTAAAAATAGCTTTTGATTGGAACAACTTTTTTATTTTTGTTTTAAAATTACAATCATTTTACTGAACAGTGTTTTTGATTTCATCTAAAAACTTGACTAAACGAGTGTACGCTTTAACGGCATAGGTGATTATTTCCTGTCGTTTTGCCTGGTCAGTGGTGGTTTTCAGTTGAGCCAAAGTAGTTTCCTGTGCATTAAAACGTAATGTGTAAGTTAGTTTGTGAGTTATAATGATTTTACTGGCGACTTACATGCAGCTTTTCAACTCCGCTTTCAAGAATAGTAGCAAAGTTTTGAATGTAGTCACTGGCCAGGTATTTTTTGGCATCAGCTAAAGCTTTCTTTGCTTCAGCCAACTTTTCATTAAACTCTTTCAGCTCATTTGGCAGAGGATCGGCAATTGCTATAAACAAATTAATTTGAGTTGCTTTGTTAATACAAAAAAATGTGTTTACTTACCCAAAACAAAGCACACAGCAAAAGCAACCGCAAGCACGTATCCCTTCATTTTATAAACTGTTAAGTTACAAACTTGATTCAAGTTTTAGTTATAAAATAAAAAAGAAAAGCAATACACACATTTGCACAAACTAAAATGTTCTTTTATATGCTAATCAAATCAAGTTTTAATCATGTCTTCTCTAGTAACTTAGACATTCAAATATTTTGGGTGCAAACCTATGTACAGTTTAAATTGTTTGGTTGTCATCTAGAAAACAACATTTAAAATGTGTTTTTATAATCAAGTTAACCTTTGGCAAAGACTTAAAAGTGTTGTTTGGCACTGTCAAAAAGTGTACGTTTGTCATTATTTTATCAACTGCAAACAATTTGTTTTTTAAAGTTTGTTTGTTCAAGGTATTATTTAAAGATGTTTGTGATTTAAATACTTTAGTATTAACGCTATTGTCTGAAAAACAAAAAGGCTACAAACTTCACACTAATTTTATTCATAACCAGTGTAAAACATGTTTACTAATTGAATATTCTTTTTTACATTAATTTTTGCACATGATATTTATTGTTTAAGATACATATTCAAAACCCATGTCAACAGTCTGTTAAACTGCTATTTGACAAAAAGATTAAAAAGTCTTTTGTGGGGTACCATTTTAATAAAGCACACCATTACTGGACGATTATGAAGTTGGCCGCCTTGCACTGCTGTAGATTGACTTGACAAAGTTTAAATGATGACTTTGAAAAGGAAAAGCACTCGTCGGCACTTATCTTTGCAAAACTTTAATTCTTTCAGGTGTTAATTTGCATTTAAAATCTGTTTTTCCGTCTGTGCAACAAAAACGGCAACAGCAGCAGACAAAACCAGCCAACTAGCAGTCAAAAGTCGCACAGGACGGCGCAAACCTACTAATTGTTTGCTGGTGTCTAAATTGATGCCTTCTCATTTACTGGAAACACCAAACACTCACCACCTTACAAAATGTACCACTCTCACTGCCCTGTTTGCCAACCTTTAAATGCCACCATCTGCCTGTGTGAGCTTAGAAGTAAACGTTCTGACAATCCTCAAAGTCCATTCATCTAAATTACCAGTCTCTCTCTCTCTCTCTCTCTCTCTCTCTCTCTGTGGCCAATGATGACGGCTTTGCTCTCTCTGTCTCAGTTTGTAAGTGTCATCAATTAGCAATTAGGCACACTGTTTTGTGATGACGTGTGTGTGTGTGTGTCTGAGCCGTCTTCTGTTGAGCGATTCACTCGGTTTGTCTGTTAGTGTGAGTTTTCAGCCAAGACCGTTTAACGTGGTGGTGGTGGTGCAGCACTGGCTCATCACCACTCGCTCATGATCCTCTTCATCCTCGCCGTATCCCTGTCTCACTCTTCTGTCTCACCTACCTGGCAATTAGCACCTTAGCACCTTGCTAGCTGCCAACACCAATCTTAATAATCATTACTGAAAAATATGCTAAGTTGAAGTTTAAGTAAAGTATCTATTGCAGTTGTTGTTGCTGTTGCTGCTGCTGCTGCCTGGCACATTTGTTGACCACCACTGCTTTATTAACGCTTAGTGTGGATCATCATCAGCAGTCAGTAAATGTATTCTGATTTTTTAAGCGTTACAAGCATAGTTAGGTTAAAGTTGGTACTTTAAAAGCTATTAAATTTTGCCTTAACAAATGAAAATTTGGATAATATTTGAAATGTTAGTATTGTTCCATTGACTATGTGTTATCAGTTTATAAATTTAAAGTTTTAATATATTTTGATTAGCATTTTAAATTTTATTAGTCATTCTTTATGTAGTTTAAAATTAAATTACTGTTTTTAATCAGCAACCAAATCTTAACTTAATACAATACAAATTCATGTTTTTTATGTTTTGTTTTGAACATACATGATAGTTTTTAATAAGTTAAGTTGGGCAAAAATAAAAAACATTGAATTTATTTGTACAACAAGTCAACTGGTAATTATAGTGTCATTTGACAATGTTCACAGTTCTACGCTTTGGCGGCATCTTATAGACGGAAACTGCCCCGTCACCTAAAAAAGAGCAACATACATTAAAGGTACTCAAAGCAAAACTGCTAAAAAAAGGGCAATTATCATCATTGAGGTGAGACTCACACACACAAAGACACAACCGTCATTACATGCTTTCTGTGTTGAGCAATTAGTCGGGTGAGTTTTCAAAAAAAGAAAACTTTTATTGAGTCTATTTTTTAGCATTTAAACGCTTGCAAGGCATCAAATGTCGGCGCAACGAGCTTTATCACAGAGAGGCAGCAAAAAAAGAAGGAGGAGGGCAGAATTAGTGAGTTGCGTGCGACTGGCAAATTATCGACTAGACGCCGTCATCACTGATCAAGAATCGATTATCGAGCAAGATCATCATCACATGTTTAGTGCAGTGTGATGCAGCTTGCTGCAAATCAATTAGCAGGCCAAATGAGATGCAGTTTGCTTTCTGCCAGTCTGAATGTCGTTCAATTGGTTTGTGAGTTTCTTCCAATGCATCGCCTATCGATTACAATTGCAAATTGAATTATTTTGCCGTGACTAGCGCCGATTGAAAGGCAGTTGAGAGGGGCAACAAAGGCAACAGCATTGAGCAACGACAGTTACAACCACTTTTTAGCTTTTTACACACTACTAAACCTCAAGAACGCTGTTCTAGTGTTAAATTGAACCTTTGAATGAGACAGACAACGTGTGCAACTTTTTGAGGTTGTCAGTGTGAGTGCCACGCCATTTTCGTGTTTACCCAGATCAACTGACTTATTAGTTTCATTTTTCTTTTTTCAATAATCAGTGAAGTCACTTTTGCTGAACATTTAGTCTGGCATCTGTTTTTTCGAACGCCAATTGACTTGCCATTTGCACATTTGTAACTGTGCCTCTTTTCATTTTTTCTTTCTTACTTACTTGTGATTGTTTGTGATTGTGCCGCCCTTTCACACCTTGACTGCAAAGTCTTATGAAAGCAGTTGTTGTTTTTACTTGTCAACTACAGTCGGCTCTTCTAGAGAAACTCTATAATTTCAGTTGTTTTTCAAATTGACTAAACTTTGCTCACGCCTTAAGCAAAAAAAGATTAATAATTAATAATTAATAACAGAATAATTTGTAGTTAAAACAAATTTTGTTTTAGATTTTTGTAAATTTTAACCAAATCAACAAAATAAATCATTTAAAACAATCTGTTTATAAAAAACTGTTTTAAAACATAATTTGTTTGTAATTTTTAAATAATAGCTGTGGGGCTCACAAATCAAAGTCAAAGTTGGTTTGATTAATGCTCCACCGGACCAGTCATTTGATTGAAGCGTACCCACGTATTTGAAAAGAGGTGGCCCTCATTGACCAATTATCGGCCAATTAGCAACACTTAGGCGTTTTTGCAACGCGTGAACAAGCCAATTTGTGACCTACGACGAACAACGGCGGCGGCAAAGGCACAGGCAAAAACATGGGTCGGCAAACATTGACAACTGTTCTCTCTCTCTCTCTCTCTCTCTCTCTCTCTCTCTCTCTCTCTTTCTTTGTTCTG
>JAALOO010000650.1_pt1 | contig 29391 bp, 14 predicted proteins | sample 7257641 | NCBI WGS metagenome assembly JAALOO01 (sample SAMN14085613, study PRJNA598686) | mite metagenome | biome: ENVO:01001000; feature: ENVO:01001002; material: ENVO:01001226; isolation source: single female mite from University of Michigan culture on fish food culture... ...
AGAGAGAGAGAGAGAGAGAGAGAGAGAGAGAGAGAGAGAGAGAGAGAGTGCATCAACAGTGACCAACACCAACACCACAGCTACCTCATAGAAAGCTAAAAAAATAGCTGCCGATTAAGTCGAGCAAAATCATCTTTGAGGGCCAAGCTTTGAGAAGGGAGAAAACGGGGCTTTTGCAGTAATTATTACGCTTTTGCTCTCCCTCTCTGTTTTTCTTAGCTTAGCCGCTCGCTGTGTTCTTCCACTGTGGAGGTCTTTTTATCTTCAGCATTCAATCAGCAACTAATGCTGATGCTGCTGTTGCTGCTGCTGTTGATGCCGTTTTCACTCCAGCATTTGCAATATTGGCGGTAGTGCACTAAAAGTGTACTTTCACACGTGTTTTTTAAAACACTATTTTTTCCCTCACTTTCTGACACAACTCTCTCCTTTTTTAAACACATTTTGTGTTTAAATGTTGGTGATCTGCTGAGGGGCAGCCTGATCGTCTGCCTGACAGTGCTCACTGTTGTTTGTGGTACTGCAAACGCTGTTTGATTTAAACAAATTGTGTGTGTGTGTAATCTCGGAGAGATGCAGCTAGATAGACTGCACATTTACTCACTCACTCACTCGTTTCACTGCCGTTACAAGATGTTGAGTAACACTGCAGGATTGGCTGTGTTTAGTTTTAGTGTTTTAATACTATACAGCAAAACATTTGCTGTACAGTTGCAAGCAGCTAGCAAGCAAGCAAACTTACTTGCTTTCCTTTTATTTTACTTTGCTGCTAAAGGACACTAAGGGAAAGATAGGAATGAAGCGAATGCTGGCGATGATGACTCAGTGTGACTTACCAAGCCACCACAACTTCATCCCTTTTCCATCATCATTTCCACCAGACGACAGACAACCAGTTTGAATGGGGAAGTTTAGGCAATAAAAAAGCAAGCAGACAGACTGGCAAGTTTAGCCACTGCTGCTGCTGTACAGTACTGCACAGCAGGGGAAAAGAACTGTACTAAAGAAGCTCCTAACAAAACTTCTTAGTTTTTGTGTGCGCGTGTGTGTCAGACTTTGCGGCACATTTGTGCACCTTGTTTGCCTGCTTGTCTGCCTGGCAAATTATGTGACAGAAGTCTCATTAAAAGTATCATTTAAAATGAAAAGAAAAAGAAGAAAAAGAAGCTTTGAACGTTGTTGGAAAAGATGCAATGCAGTAATTAAAACAGCAACAGCAGCAGTAGTAGAAGCAAAAAGCGCGCGCACTGATAAGCATCGTCTTTGCAGCAGGGAAACTGATTGACTAACTGACTGACTGAACAAGAGAGAGAAGCTGTCAAATTGTTTTTACTTTAATTGTAGCAAAAGGAAAGTGTTCGGTTGAAAACGAGAAAAACAACAACAAAAACAGAAAAATACCTTTAGAAGATGAGATGGCCAGAAAGAGATGTCGCCAAGAGATGATCAACGGCAGACGATCAACTGGTGGTAGTGGTGGTGATGGTAGTGTTGATGCTGCTGACGATGATATGAGTGGTAATGATGATAGCAATAAAGTTAAATTAGATCAACTTGGCAGATCAAAACTGAAGCGAAAGAAGAAGAACGGAATGTCAAACTGAAAGGAGAAAAGGAGAAAAGGAAGAAAACCAAACAAAAGATAAAATCAGTAAAACTGCTTGGCAGGAAGAGAGATCAGCAGTTAAATGAGTTGAACAAGTAAATTTAATAGTCAACTGAACAAAGTGAAAAAATGTCAACAAGAAAATATTGATCTACAACTAAAATGAAAAAACATCCAAGTTGATTTATATTTCTGCCTGTCTGTCTGTTTTGGTGTGTGCGATCAGTACGGTGGTCGGCAGAACAGTGCCACAGCAGCAGCAGCAGCAGCAGCAGCAGCAGCAATCGCCTCGTTTGAACGTTTCTCAGCAAACGAAAACGTAAGAGCAAGAGGTGGCAGCAGCAGCAGTTGTACAGCAGCTGTACGGTAGCTGTACAGTACAGCTACTGCTGCCACCACCACCACCACCACGACCACCACCACGACCACCACTCTACAACTACCCACCGCCAGCACTCTCATTTTCACTCAGTTCCCCCTCATTTTTTCCAGTCTTTTCTCCCTCTGGAAAGGGTCTTTACTGAGAGTTGAGTGAGTGGGAGAAAAACCTACTACTCTCAGGGTGCAAAGTGGTGGTGGTGGTGGTGGTGGTCGTGGCCAAAGAATTCCTGTGGTCTACTTTAGGTTCACTCCGAATCAATTTACTTTGCCTTCTGTGCGGTTTCCTGCTACTAAAAAGTATGGTTTTTGTCGCTAGAATTTTTCCAGTGGTTCGGGCAAACGTTCCAAAAGAAAGAGGAGGAGCGGAACAAACAAAGGAGGAGGTTTGGTTGAGAATAATATTTTCGGAAAGGATGCGGGACAGATGCGCAGATGAAAAGGGGCCAATCATCGTACTGAATCATCGGCTTTGGATGAATTTGGCACTACTTTGGCGTCACTGGCACAAGTGTTTAAGTGACACTTAGCCACTTTTAGAGCTATAGACTCAAAAGTGGCAAAAGTGGGCGGCAAAACACTGACTAGAGATTTGCTGTGTTTCAGTTGACATAAAAACGGTTTCATAATTTGCAGTTTTTTGCGACTATAAATCGGGCCAAGCGCCAGTTGCAAACAAAATTTGCTTCAGAATTATCAATTATAAAAAACGAGCAATCTGATAGCCGAAAAAAACAGACAACCAACAAACGGCAACCAGAAGCAATCAGTGGCAATGATTGCCTTTGTGCAATGCGTTTTCCAGTAATTTTGTTGTCCACTCCGTGTCCACTTTAGGCTAATAATTGCCGGCGGTTTGTCATCACCATTCTGGTGAGGCAATGCCAACAACATCATCATCATCACCACCAACGTCAATACAACGACAATGGCAGTCAATAAATAAATATATATCGTTTGTCTGTCCATCTCCTGAGCAGTCAGATTAGTAGTACTGTACAGTGAAAAGAGAGAGAGAGCTGTACAAACGAGCAGTGATCGTCATCGTAGCCGTCAGATAGGGACTGTACAATTGTCGTACAGTTGCAGTTGCACTACTGCTGCCTCCAAATGACGACACTGTGACACATAGCACTTATCAGCAGCTGACCACAACCGCCAAAATTGCCCGCAATTGGTCATTTGTCTTGCTCCTCTTTTCCAAACCCTATTTGCTGGCAATATCTTTTTTTACTTTGTTTTGGCTCAAACTCTCTCATCACAACCTGTGTAGTGATGATAACCATAACTACCACCACCACTAATTTACTGCGCCAGCTACAACAACAACCAAAGACGCGCAGTGATAGTTAAAAAAAGAAGGGATATTTCACACGTAATCACTTGTTGTTTAAAGTAGAGCGGTGTGAAAATGGAAAGTTCTCGCCGTTTGAGACTAGAATTCTCTATCCTCACTTTTTCCCTCGGTCTTTTTCCCATCTTTCATTTCACCCTCATTCTCAAGTTCACCCCCTCAACAGCTGACACAGCACACACACACACACACACACACTGTACCAGTACAAAAGTGAGGCAGTGATAATCATTACCACCACCACCACCTCCACCACCACTACCACCATCATCATCATCCTAATCACCATAATCAACGCCGCTAATGTTGGCTCAACAAAAAAGTGTGCCTTATCAAAAGTTAGCCAGCCTGATAGAGGAGGAAAGTAAAAAGTAATGCTGCTGCTGCTGCTGCTGATAAGTTGCTCAGCTGAAAGAGCACCAAAACTGACATTAGCTAGCAGTGTGGTCATAAACACACACACACTCACATTTTGAGAGTCAATTGCGGGGCTCTACTTTAGTACCCTTTCAACTGAGATGATGACGTAGACTGGGCTGACAATTCAGTGGAATTGCCCAGATCGCAAAGATGGTCGCTTAGCTAAAAGAGATCACAGAACAGCTCTTTTTTGTGGGCCACTTGGTTAACTGTCAAACTGGCGGCTTGTTTGCGCTCTGACAGACAAACAAACAGACTTTCATTTGAGAGAGGGAAAGAGGCAATCAGCTTCCTGCAAACCACTTGGAGACCACCACTTTAAATGCTGCAAAAATTGAGCAGATAAACCATCACTACTACTGCTGCTGCTGCTGCAGTTTGCTGCAGCTAACGCATCCACACTACAGGTGTGTTTTGTTGGTAAACTGACAGTAGTAGTCCTAGTGTTTTCGGCTGTGTCTGTTGTTGGCAACAGCATTGACACTGACAACAAATAGACAGAACAAAACACAGCTGACTGAAAAGACAGGACAAAATAACAAAAAAAAGTATCAGCCACTATAGAAAAAGTAGATTAGAAGAATAAAGATGACTGCCTACAGTGTGTATTCAACAGGTGTCCAGTACAGTACAGTGGTGGCTGAAGACAATTTGCTGCTCTAGAAGCTCCTATGGCCTACTTTATCTAAAAACAAAGTTGTGAGTTACTCAAATTCAGAGCACTCTAAAGCAGGCATAAAAGTGCACAAGTGTTCCACTAATCCACTAGCTGAATGCTGGATCGGAAGTTGATCGAACAACACACAGATGATCTGTGACAAGTGGTGGTCTGTTTTTAGACCTGCTGAGGAGGGACAGAAAAAAATGTTCATATCGATAAGAAGAACACTTGCACTTGCAGCAAATAGTTAGGTAGTTAGATAACAGACTGCAGTTGGTTGGTTTTTGTGAATGAATGAATGCATGCGAATGTCAATCATTTAAAAATGTACTTTCACTAGACACTATGTTTACTGTTGATTTGGAAGTTTCATTTTGAAAACACAGTTGTTCAAAACTTTCTAGAAACTCAAACTAATCGGTCATTGTGAATTGTACGATTGCTACCAGCAGAAAGACGCTATTATCATTATCAGTATCTGCTACTGTAATGTGCCAGCAGAAGCCAAATGCTGGTTGGCATTTACTTTCAATTTAGTTGAAAACCTAAAAACCTCAAACTAAAGCCCTGCACAGAACTGCACAACTGTTGCCGTACACAGCTGTTTGTAGTCAGGTATCAGACAAACACACATTTACTGATAGACAGACTGCAGGTATGTTTGACATGTAGGCAATCGTATTTTGTGTTGTTTCTGCTTCAATTTACTGTCTCAGACAGTGTCTGCCCAACGTGTGCTAATTGAAAGCTCACACACACACACACATAGTGTGTTGTTCTAATCAACATTAATTGACAACAAAAATTAAAGCACAATCAAACAAAGGGAAAAATGACTCCCTTTTTTTGTGACATAATAATACGTGTCTCAGATCAGCTCAGCTCAGCTGGCCTTTGGGTTGGATCCTGGTTGGCTGCTTCGATTGCACTGCACTGCACACAGACGGATCATCGTCGAGTTTAGAAGGAGAAGAAGTAGAAGAAGAGGAAGATATCAATTCAATGGCAATATCAATTGCCGTTGCACCGATTGACCGGACTGCTTAGCAGTGCACTATTTATGGCACCGGCATGATTGGGATGTGCTGTGCTGCATTATCGGTCGATCAGAGTGAGGGAAAAAAAGAGGGTAACAGTAATGTCACAGCACAAAAAAGAAAGAAAGGAACACGTAGAAAGGGGCGCAATGTCAGCGAAAGCCGAAGAAAAAGAAGAAGAAAAGTACTGCCAAGTTCAAACTGCCTGGTGAATGCTGTAGTAGTAGTAAATGAACTACAAACATATGAGTTTTGCTGACTTTACCAAAACAAACAGGATTTTCTGGTCTTTTCTAGTCAAAAAGCGAATAAGTAAAATTAATAGTTTTTAGATTTTTCTTGTGTTGGTCAGTGCTTTTTCTACAGTGTTTTGTTTTAATTAACTGAACTAATTAAACACTGCTGCCGTGTTGTACATTGTTTTCTGCAGTTTAATCAATCAACTGCTGCTAATCAATGGGTTTTGGGTATACAGATGAAAGCGGTTAATACTAGCACCTACACACTGGTCCAATCTGCACTGTTTCTTTTTTGTCTCTCTTTTTGTTTTGTTTGCCTGTTCTTGACATGGAGAGTCAAAGTGTTGGAGGTCAAGGTCGGAAGAGCACCCACACACTGGCGCAGTCAGTGGACTCTGAATCAACAAAACAACAAAAAATAAAACACAAATATCACTGCAAAAATGAACAGCACAGCTCAGCGCAAAGCTTATCACTGGCTAATCATCAGCTGTACAGCTGCTCCCGCTGACTGACTGACTGACTGATTGACTGACAGACTATCTAATCAGAATGACTCTTTTTTATTGTCATTTTCCTTTCCTTTCCTTTCTTCTTCTTCTTCTTCTTCTTCATTTGCCCTCTTAATCAGCTAACTGCATTGCTCATAGTCAACTCTGAGGTGATGAGGGGGGGGGGAGAAAAGAAACAAAGTTTGAGATGTGAAGCACACACTCACTTATTAAACTTATGAAATGCAAACGATAGATGTGCACTGACGATGGGCACTACTTCTGCTGCTGCTGCTGCTGCTGTACGAGATACACTGACAAACACTGTCTTTAGATTGCACTAACACACTGAAAACTCAAAGCCAAACAAATGCAAAGCCAAGAGTAGTGCTTAGCAGAGAGGTGATAAGTGACCAGGCTGACACATAGGCCAAAGAGTTTGAAGAGAAAGAAGGCTTTGATTATCAGCAGCAGCAGCAGCAGCAGCAGCAACCTGTTCAATTTCAGTTTTTGCTCAATTGCAGGCACAAAATCTTGTTCTGAATAGGGCAGCGACAAACGACTGAGTGTGTGATGGAGCACACATTGCTCAACTTTTCACAATTTTATTTTGTTTGTTTGCCTGTCTGACTACGTGTTTGAATTGATGCTACAGTGTGTGCTTGTGTGTGCGTCAACTGCCAGTGAGTGTTTGATTATGACTAGTCAGTGCTGTTCATTTTTTTCAAACATTGAATTTAATTTAACAAAAAGGATACTAGATAGCAGTTTGAGTACGATTGAGCACTGCTATTCAAACTAAGCTTTGGGTGGTCCGAATTGCCGTCCAAAACGGTTGACCGAAAAACTGCGGTTAGCCAATAAGCTGATCACTTATAATTTGGTAATTGCCAACTCGGGCGAAATGCTCAAGATTTTCTAGAACACAAGCTCGAAAATCCGAATTAGTTTGATCAAAGCTGAAATAAACTGGACTGTCCAGTGCAGTTACACTACTACTGTACACATTCTTTCTCTCTCTTTCTCTTCTTTCATTTTTGCCTCTTTACTCTTTATCAGCCAATCTTGATCTGCAATGCACTAATTGTTTCTTCTCTCCCACTGACAATTGCTGTAGTTGTCAATGGAATGCCGCCACCGCCGCCGCTGATGGTTTTAACCCTCTGCGCGGAAAAACACACACACACACACACACACACTGCTGAGACAGACAACTACAAAACTCAACTAGGCAATTTTGCAACTGAGTGTGTCTGTGTGTGTCTGAGAAGAACCGAGGGCAGCAGCAGCAGCAGCAGCAACACCTCAACAGCTGATGATGATTACTGCTGCTGCTGCTGCTAATCACGTCTAAGTGTAGTATTTTTCCCTTTCATAGCACCAGTAGAAGTAGTAGTAGTAGTAGTAGTATACTAAATCAAGTCACAGTCATTGAGCAAAAAAGATAGAGTAGAGGTAAGTCAAATACTTTTTGCCCATTAACAGTTGCTCTTGATTTAGTTATCAGCAACACTACATGTAGTGGTGGTGATGGTCAGCATCCTTTCACAGCTGCTGCTGTTGTACAACCTCTCTCTCTCTCTGTCATTCTCTCTTTCTCTCTCTCTCTCTCTTTTTCTCTCTTTCTCTCTCTCTCTTTCTCTCTAATTCTAGCTTTGCCTTTTCCTTTTTTCAACTGTTGATGGTCCAGTTATTATTAATCAAACTCTATTGCGTACGCACACACAAATAGTGAAACACTGTTTGCCACCTAAACACTGTCCTTCAACAGTGATCAGTTCAGGCCAGTTTACTGCTGCTGTTGTTGTTGTTGTCAAATAAACACAAAATGCACACTCAGTGGACATAAAGGATGCGGCCTGCCTGTTCATTGCTTTCTACAGTTTTTTGCAGCAATACGCTTACCACTTACATGGAAAGGTATTGCAAAGATAGTGCAGAAGTTGGCCGTTGAAAAAGCTTTGAAACACTCTTTGTGGCGGCCTGATTGCTTTTCTCATTTGGTTTATTATGTAAAGTGCTGCCAATGAAGATATTGAAAAGAATCATATTGCCAGTGTTTCAACAACAAACTGTTGGCTGGCATTTCATTTGCTAGTAGTCGACAATATAAGTACCACCCAGTAATTAGACACACTTAGAGTGAGAGGTGAACACTTAGTATTAGTATTACTCCCAAAACAATCAACTCGGTACTGAAAGAAGAAGAATCAACACAAATTGGTGATTTGCCTGAAAGAAACCAATAACGACATTTTTGTGCATTTTCCCTCTTCTGATCAGTAGTTTCATCTATAGTTAAAACAAAAAAAATTGATTCTCACTAAAGGGGCGCTAGCAGGCAGGGTCAGTCCAAACCAGAAAGGGAAAGAAAGAGAAAGAAAAAGCAAAGTTTAAGTTAGTGAGATAATCGGCTGAAGGTAGTTCAGCAGAACAATGAACATTGCTTGCCTCTCTTTCTTACTCTCTCCTGTACAGTGGTGAAAGATGCCTTTGTAAGAGCTAATTTTACTACCACCGTTTTGCTTGTTTTATTCGTTTGGGCGTTGAAAGCTGCTGTTGCACCTTTTCTTTCGCTCTCTCTCTCTCTCTCTCTCTCTCTCTCTCTCTCTTTCTCTCTCTCTGACTGGTTTGTCTTCTTTCTCCTCTCCTTTTTTACCTCTAGTGTCTTTCCTTCCTTTTGCCCAGTTTGCTAGCTGAAGCGAAAATCGCCGCTCTTGCTGTTGCTGCTGTTGTTGTACAGCCGCCGCCGCCGTTTGTCATTGAATTTAATAGACAGCAATTGTTGCTGCTGCTGTACAGCAGTACAGCAGACTAATGCAAATGGCGCTGGGCGCAATGATGATGATGATGCTGCTGTTGATGCTGTTGATGCTGATACTGCTGATGATCACTGGCCGTGTGAGCAGACTAACGCAGAGCAGTGCACAGCCGAGTGAGCTAAAGATAGTCAGGGAAAGGGAAAAGGAAAGGAAAGGAAAAGGGAAAGATGAAGAAGAAAAAGAAGGAAAGAGGCACCGGACAGTTTGCGGTTGGCAAAGCACACACACTGCCACACATCACACACACAATGTGCTAGTCGGTAGTCGGTTACGTAAGGAGAAAAAGAAAAAGAAAGTAAAAATTTTATCGCTAAATGATGATGAATACCTTTTTGTTTAAATAAATAAGTTAGTTTATTAAACTGCAAAAAGCGGCATTTGTACTATGATTTGTTTGCAAAACAAAAAACTTAAACACATCGTTTCATCATCATCTACAGCAACACAAAAATTTTTATAGCAAAAAGGTCACAACAGTTGTCTAGCTTTTTTGCTGCAAAAAAAATAAATTAAGGCTGTTGCTACCGTTGGCAAAAGTGTGCGGGCACTTGTGTATGCTTTCTTTTATTGTTAACCCAGTCACGGAAATGAACTTTCCTCTGCCCTTTTAGTCTGCTTTACTTTGATTTGATTTGATTTGATTTAGAGTGCGGCAGGGTGAGCGATCAAACAGAAAGAGGGAAAGAAAAAAGCAGAAGCAGTCTGGGGAAATGAAAATAAAAATAGAGAATATTCTACCTGATATTGTAATCAAAAAGAAAAAAAGGTGAACATTGGTTCATTCTCTTGGAAGGCTTTGCAATGCTGTCTACCCACTCACCTTAGATTACGGTTAACTTGTTCTTTCCTTTCTGGCACCGCTGGCAGCTCTAATCAATTTCACCCTCACTGAAAGCTCAGTCGATTGTGTTTGACTGACTGACTGACTGACTAGCTGAGTGAAACATTCAGGCAGGCACACAATGCGGAAGCGGCAGCTGGTGAACTTTACCTCTTTCTGGTTTGACTGCCTAAAAATTTTTTTTGTATTAAATATCCAGTGTTTCAACATCCTCTTAACAGATTTACCTGCCTACATAAATTTTAAAAATTTAAAAATAGTTTTCGAAATGGTGAAATATGTGAATCAAAAATAAAACACGATATTAAGAGTTGAGGAATAGGGTTTAGATTTTTTTGCAATGCATTGAAATCAACAAATGGTAAAAACTGAATAGAATTAATATAAAAAAAATTGCAAATAAAGTAGAAAAGCCAAAAAACTGCTTTTGTTAGTGCAAAAGAGGATAAAAACTTGATAGTCAAAATTGTCACTTTCTCTGTTATTGAATTACAATTACAATGCCAATAATAAAGTTGTTTGTCTCTCTTTTTATGGCATTAATTTGCCAGTCAGTAGAGCACTTTTTGGCAGTGCAGTTTTTTTTACCGAATTTCTCACGTTTGCTAATAAATTCATCAACAATAAAAAACAAATAAAAATGGAGCAGAATAGAAAACAGCTGCCTGTTTTAATTTAACGGCACTTGAATAATGATTAATGGGAATTTATATGAAATTCCAAACAGGCAGATGTCCTCGACATTGGATTAATGCCGTTTTTATAAAAATTTTTTATTTTAGTTAAATGAAAAAGTAGGTAAAAATGTAACATTAAATTTGGGTTTTTAGCAATGAAAAATGTATGAGCTCTTTTTGCTGTTTGTTCCAGTTTCAATTTAACCCACGTTCACATTGAAAACCATTGCTAAAAAAATTGAAAAAGGTTTGCATATGGCTCTAATGCACACAGGTAATAAGCAAAAATAAAATCATGCTTTTAAATTAAAATGCTCATGCAGGTAAGCAAAAAAGAAGTTACTGAGAAAAACAGTTGAACCATTTTCTACTTTCAAAATTTCAAGAGCATCAAAGTGCACTTTAGAGACAATAATAAAGTTGCATCAAAAACGATTAAAAAAATTTGATGCAAAAAGGTAAAAAATGCCACTGAAATGATTGATTGGAATATGAAGCCTTTTATTTGATTGATTGAAACCTTTGGTAAAGATCAAAGTGAAATTTGATCTTCATTGAACATCATTTCTGCATTACTTTTTCTAGTGAACACTTACACCTTTGCCACACCTGTTCAAGTGTGAGAAATTAGTGTGAAAACCGTTCAACCGGTTACCCACTTGAGACACCTTTTCCTGAATGAAAGAGAAGTAGTTTTAGGAACCATAAGAGTGATGATTAAATTAGTAGTAAAACGGATTTTGTAACGGCTTCCCTTTTTTTGCTCTCAAACAAAAGTGAGCAATCTAACAATTTCTCAACCAGCAGTCAAATGCTTTTTTGTTCTCCTTTCAAGTACCGAGCTACTTGATCAGTTTGTCTGCCTGATTGTCTGCCTGCCTGCCTACACACAGGAAACAACAAAAGGCACTTTCACTTTTGTGTATCAGTGGTAATTGTTTAGCAGGAGAAGAGGACAGATCAGAGCAGAACACACTTCTGCCTGGAAGCAGACAATCAGTCAAACAGAGACAGACAGACAGACAGAAGTGCACTAGCAGACACTCAGGCATCGATCGCTTGGTGAAGTGTGAAAGTTTGCTGTTTGAAGTCAATCCACAGCCAGTAAATGTGTGTGTGTGTGTGTGTGTGTGTGTTTTGTCTCCTTCTCTTTTGTCTGAGTCGTTCAGACATTTGCAGTCAAGTTGAGAAGAGCACAGTTGAGCAGACGGCAGAAGCAAAAACGTGCTCAGACTGTTCAATCAATTTGGAGCCAGTCAGCTCATCTCATGTCATAAAACAAAACGTCTGAGGAAAGGAAGGGATTGTGTCGACAGTGAACGACAGTGCTACTGCTCACCTCCAGACAACTTGAAATGTCTCAGACAGACAAAAAAACTAAAATTTGTGAGAAAATGAGTCTGCTGAAATCGATAATTCAATAGCTGGAAAAGGACACAGGTTACGATCCATTTTTGACAGCTGGCTGGCTGGCATTTTCGGTTAACGCCTGTTAATTTGCACTTTCAGTTTTTGGTTTTAAAAAACGCAAATAAGAAAACAGTAAAAAAATTGAAACAAAGCATTAAAAGCAATTTAGTGAAAAGATGAGAAAGAGCACTGTCCAGTTGTTGTGGTTGCCGTACAGCAGTATTGCTAATCTAACTGTATGATTTTCTGCAAAACAAGCAGAGAACACACTAAGTGTGTTTTTTCACACAAATATGCTGATGATACGTTTCAGGTTGTGTGAACACTGATGAGTTGATTCTAATGCCACGGCTAAGCACTGTTTATCAGTGGCATTAACTTAAATTTGTTGTTGTTGTTGAATAAATCACATAAAACTCTACTTAAAGTCTACAAACAAGTTAGTTTATGTGAAAACTGACCTTTTTGCAAAAACATGGCCCTTTTTCAACAGTTGATAAAATGTTAGACAAATATTTTGCATACTTTTTTCCATTAAAGTTTGTACTGCTAATGCACTTGAAGTTTAAAATAATTGGTCTTACTTGTGTGTTTTAGCTGCTCTGACAACGACGTCTTTATTTTATTAACGAGAAAGTCTATCATGCGCATTTTCATTTGGTAATGGCGCACACTGCACACTGCACACACTTATTCAACATTTAAAAAAGATAAAGACTGCCATCTTAAAAGGATTAAAAGTTTGCAGTGCAACGGCAAGAAAGCAGCATTTTAGGCAAATGCTCTTTTTAGTATGACTAAAGTAAAGAAAAGAAGTTGAATGCGATGTGCAATGAGCTGTTGTTGTCGCCCCTCTTTTTGGTGCATACCATTTTTTGCCAGACACTAGAAAACTCCCAACTTTTTTGTACTTAAAAAGAGAGAGATAGTTCCGGCGCCTCGACGTCAAATTCTTCTATTTGCCAGAACTTTATGATTGTTAATTAAATTTAGGCCACTCAGTTCAGTTCCCATTTATTCTTCATCTTCCTTTTCTTCTTTTACTTTGCACCAATTAGTCACTGTTTTTTAGACAGAGGGTAGATTTGTGGGCCACATCAGTTGGCTCACAATTGAAAGTTGAAAAGGGTAACCGTTTCCAGAGTGCACACAAGTTTTATTCAAATGCCTTTAAAGACAAGTGCGCCTAATTAAGATCACGATGAAAATCTACTAACGATTATTATGAAAACTGCAGTGCAGTTTTGAGCTAATAAAGTTGAGCAACTTAGCATTTTTTGCTCACTATCATTTATCTGGAAATCAACTGGCTCACTAATGAAGCTTTTGATGTTCATTATCATCACCATCACTTTCACCGTCATCTCCATCAGCATATGATAATGTGCCGTCTAGAAGATAATGTGCTTTTAACTAGACCGACCAAAAGTGGGACTCAAAATAAGAACAGGGAAAAACTAGGTGCAAAAACTGTCTGTGGTAATTAGACTCTATTGCAAAGAACAGTCGAATGGCAAAGCTGGGGATGACACTGGCCAGACAGACAGGCACAGTAATCCTTGTCATCTCTGTGCGTCTGTGCATCATCTCGAATTTGCTTCCCAGAAAGACTGTTTCACCAAAGCAAAGACTACTTAGCGACTCTGCTTCGTCATCTATTAGCACATCCATTTACGGGTAATTAGTTAATTGATTTGGAAAGTCTGAGAAAATGAAGCGGAGTAAGAAAGTGTCGGCAATCATTTGTTTTTTGCTCAATTGTGTTCAGTCTGTTTTGACAAAGTTTTAGTGTCTAAAACTCATGAGTGATTACTTAGTGCTAAATGGTGATGCTTGATTGTAATGTTTTTGTACATTTTCTCTAAGTTTTTTTGGCTTTTCTAAAATTGCAAATTGTTTTGCTTAATTTTGTTTGAGTGTATTTTTCTGATAAAATGAGTGCCTAATAAAACTTTTACTTCTTTTGTGCATTTTACTTGATGTTGTTGTACAAAATATTTGCATCTTGGTTCATAGAATCAGGTGTCAGTTCAGAGGAATAAGAGAAATGGTGCACGTCAACACTTGAGTCCATTGAACTCACCTGAGATTAATGTCTGCAGTTTTATTTTACTTTTTTGTTTGGTTCTAATCAATTACCAATCAAAGTGACCGTACTAAGTGACCCAATGTGTGGTTACGCAACATCACTTACACGCTATACAAACATGAAATTGTACTGTACAAGTTCTGGACTGCACAAAATGCAGCAGATTTTACAGGAAAAAATAGCAAAATAAATGAAATTTGACCAGTCGACTTTGTTGCGGTCATTGCCATAAATCATGTCAAACTAAGCGCAAAAACAAGAAACATACAACAAATGGCAATTTTGGCATATGGCAGATTTATTCCAATGACAGTGCTTCTGATAAACAGTAAACAAATTTATTTTAATTACAATTAATTCGAGTAACAGGTAGTTTATTAAGTTAACCAAGTTTTCAGTTGCTTTTCACTTTCTCTTTCCCTTCCAGTTTAGCCATTGCCAAACAAGCACTAGAATTCAATCAATTTCAGTCATTGGAGTACGTGCACATTGAAGTACGCTAAGGATACTCATTCTTTCCCCGGTTCACTTCTTGAAAGTTCGAGTAGAGTGCGTGCACGTACACCAGTCATTCAGTCAGTCAGTCAGTCGATCACTAGGCAATGCTGACAAGTTTTAACCAATTTCCAGCACCAACCAACCAAAGTGTAAGCAATCTGAGCTGGCTGGTTAGCTGGCTAAATTTAGCAGTGCGATCAGTGCAAACACCAGAAGCTCTCCCCAGAAACGTCTGGTAAAGTCGTTAGCAGCAGAAAGTGGCATTGGCGTGTTAGTTCCTTTCCTCTTCCCTCTCATCGGTTTAAACTTTTCACTTTTAGTCAGGCACTGCTTTTTTGTGTGTCTGCACCACAGTACACTGCAACAGCTGCCACGCGTGTTAATGCAAGAAATGAAAAGGGGGAGAAAGACTGCAGAAGAAGAAGAAGAAATTGTCACTTTGTCTTCTTCACACTCTTGCTCCCTAAAACAGTAACAGAATTACTGCAAAACTTTTGGAAAAAGTACGTATTTCAGACTGACTGAATATCTGGCTGCAGTATCTTTGTCGGCCGAGTGTACGGGTGCTGGCTGAAGAATGAGCAAGCAATAGAAGGGAAAAGAACAGAAGGGAATTGCCAGCACTACTGACACACAAAAAAAAATCTTTGGCGTTTCAATGTCGCGAGTCAGTTGAAGAGAAAGAGTCAATGACTTTAGTGACTTGCAGTGAAATTGAGAATAGCAAAGAATTTTCTACAATAAATTGTTACAACTTTCTAGTTTCCTCAAAAGCTGAATTATGTAGAATAGGATTGCAAAAAAGTTGTTTTTGCTACTTTTTTTGTGCCAGTGTCAGTTCAGGCAAGGAAACATCATTTCAAAAAACACTAATCTATTCACCATAGACATTGTTGGAAATGTCTTTTAAATTAAAAATATACGTGTTTTGGCGTTTTCTGCAAAATCCTAGCGGCTTTTAAGAAATCATGTTATAAAGTCGACGTTTTCTATATTTTTCATTATTTTTAAAACAAAAACAATCAATACCAAAAAAACAATCAAAACATAAATTGCAAAAACAATAAAAAAATTCACAAAAAAGTAAACTTTAAAACCCGATTTTTTTAAAACTACTAATTTATGCAGAAAACGCCAAAACGCGTATATTTTTAATTTAAAAAACCTTTCTAACAATTTCCATGGTAAGTATTTCAGTGTTAATTATGCAATGATGATTTCCCTAGCTAGTGTCATTGCTTGCCAACAAAAGACCAACTAAAACCTAACTAGCACACCATTTTCTTTTCTACTACCAGTCTGCCACCCTTGCACTGATTTGGCAAAACTCACTCTCTTTTACACACACACACACACACACTTTTCACATCTTTTCTTCTGCCTTGAAAAGCCAATTCGAGAAATACTAAAGATGCTACCACATAGGAAAAAAGGCACTGCATTGCCCAACTTTCAATTGGAATGAGATGTGCGCGCATTTAGGTGGTAAGAAACACAGATGCTCTGGCACTGCACTGCGCGGCAAAAATTGACAGCACTGCTGGTGGTGGCGGCAAATAAAAATAGCCCAACTGTTCCTAACTAGTCTACTACTACTACTGAACGGCTGTTGCCGAGTCATTTGCGATTAATTAGGCAGCAAGCAGCAAGATGGTGATGAGGATGATGGTGATGGTAAAAAGCCTTAGCACAAGAAACTTGCCATCTAGAAACTGAACTGCAATGAACCTCAATGTCGTAATAGTTTTAAAATCAGGCAGTGCGCTGTTTTTTCATCTTTTTTCCTGTCATCCTTTTCCTTCATCTTTCTTTTCTATTTCCATTTACTGTCACCGAGCAGCAAGAGAAGACTTGTGTGATTTACTACTGCCGACCGACCGACCGACCGACTAGCCAGACAGTGCAAACTAATGAAATGCATGATGCTCTAAACACTAAACGACCACCATCAACTAAATGAGCAGTGAAAAGTGAAAGTAAAGAAAAAAAAGAAATAAAATGAAGAAGAAGAAGAAGGTGCATCGCTGGGAGGCAGACAAACAAAAAGTAAAAGTTATGAGTTTCTTGACTGCTGCTGCTGCTGCTGCTGCTGTTGTGGCCACTCACTCGGTGACACATACACAGCAAAGGCAACAAATGGTTTATTGCCATTGCTGTTGTTGTTGCTGCTGCCGTGAATCAATTCCCATTCACTGGAGCAAGCTAGTTTTGTCTGTCCCCCAACAGAAAAAAAAGTTGTGCGCAAATTAGCAAAATTGTGAGTTGGCGTACAGCGGTGGTGAAGAATGGAACAAGGTGCACGATTTTGAACTGGTTATGCTGGTGGTGAAGATGGTGATGATCACCACTGCACCTAACTGCCTGTCTGCCTCCTGATGACATGCACAGGTACTGGGAAAAAGAGAGGACTGTGAAAACAACAAAAAGAAAAAAAGAGGGGGTTGATTGATTGATTTTGGGCAGGAAAAAGAAGGAAAGAGTGAAGAAAAGTGAGGAACGAGGTAGGTGGCAGAGAGAGAGAGAGAGAGAGAGAGAGAGAGAGAGAGAGAGAGAGAGAGAGAAAGAGATAGAGAGAGAGTAATAAATAAGGAGGCGCATGGCGACCCATTGACAGCCTCTGTACACACAGCCAAGAAAAAAGTACACCAAAAAATGGACACGATTTTTCCTGTATTTTTTCCCACTCTAATCTCTCTGCGTTCTTTCACTCACTGTTACCAGGCGTTTAGTTCTCGTTTTAATCAGTCAGTCAGTCAGTCAGCCAAACTGAATTGAGATTCACAGGCAGCAGCAGCAGCAGCAACGCTGACACAGTTGTGCTGTAAAAGTCTGCAGGTTTTCACTTTCACTTTTTCACTTTCGTTTTCACTTGTTCGCTCCCTTCACGTTGACTTGATTTGTCGCTCAGTGCTCTTTTCGCGGCTGACCAAGGTTAGCCACTGGCAGTCAGTGTGTGTGGATAGCTTAGAATTGCCTCAACAGCAGCAGCAGCAGCAGCTTAGCATCAGCAGATGAGAGCAAGAGAGAGAGAGAAAAAAATGCTAAAAACTGCGTGGCACAGGCGACAAGTGTGCAAAAATGTGTTCAATTGCATGAAAAAAGCAAACAGTCAAAGTGAGAACGAGAAAGAGAAAGAGAGAAAGTTTGTGAAAGCAAATAAAGGTGAAAAAGATAAAGTTGCTGAAGATGCTCGGCGATAAATGGGCAAATTCTGTCTACCTGCCTACTTGTTTTACCTGACTGACTAGCTCACTGACTGACTGACTGACTGACATCAGTCGTCTCTAGAATGCCTAGCAACTAAAAAAGCGTTTGAGTTTTTCCCTCCACTAACCTATTGCAAAGCTAATTTTCCATTTAAGTTTTTTTCATTTTACTGATCAATTTATTAAATAGATTTATCAAGATTTTTTTGCCAGTCAAAAATTTAAATTTTGTTTGTTTTTAAATCTAAACAAAATAAACGAGTATACAACAGAAAAAACCAGGCATTTTGTAACAAAAGAAAAACAGGTAAAACAACGGAACGACAGTAAATAAAAAAATGATCAAGTGCAACAGAAAACTGAAAAAAGCAAGGAAACAAATGTCAAACTCTTTCACACTAACTAAATTAAATAGTTGAGTGCACGTTTCTTAACTTCTTGCAATCAATTTAGTTGTCAATGTGTGCTTGGAAGTGAAGGATCGCATCGATGAAGAAGCGGACGCAATCATAAATTATAATTCACAATCACTCATTGAGTGGAATTAATCAGCTGAAGATGAAGATGAAAATGATGATCATGATCAGAATGTACCCACTGACACACTGCGAACAGCAGAGCAAAGGAGAAAAAAGTTAAAGCCAACAAAACTCTGCGTCCGAGTTTGTTTATCGACCCAACAACTCTGGAACTCATTTGTTTGTTTGCCATCAATTGGTCACAATTGGCAATGACACTACTGCCGTTCACACATGGTGCACAATGGAAAAAGAAAAAAGCGCTTTTTGCAAAAAGTGTTACTGGCAACGAAAAAAGCCTGACAAAGCACTTGGACAAGCAAACAAGTGTATTCATTCATTCCTTTGTCCGAGTTTGACCGGCTCTGTCCTTTGTTGTTGTTTCACCGGGCAGAAAATTGACGAAAAGTTCCCTGGCTACCTTTTGTTTGTTTGTTTGTTGGTTTGTTTGCCTTGCGAGACCACTGATGAGCTGATGAAGGGGCACAATCGTTCTGACATTTACCTTCTTTGACGTTTACAGGTTGATTTACCTTTTCATTTACCCCCTCAATCCTCATCATTTCTGGAATGTTTTAAAACTGTTCTTTTAAAAAAATAACAACAACAAAAACAAAATTACTTAATAAGCAATTTACAAATGGATTACTAATATTCTTGCCGTCCCTTGTTTTTCATTTAAAAGCCACAGGCGATGCTGTTGCTGCAATACTGAGCTACACTGAAAAAAAGTCTGCAAAAAACTGCAGCAGAAAGCGAGAAGCAAACAGACGGACGTGACTTACATTACAATCATCATCATCGGCGCCATTGCAGGGCAAATGTTATCCGCTGAGACCGCTTTCCTTTGGGCTCTGATGCCTTTTTCTTTCATCTTTTCTTGACACTTTTCACCACCACCACCACTCCTTTAAACACTTGCCACAACTTAAAAGCGCATTACACATATGAGACGCCTTTCAGTCGGAAACTGAATTGAGTCCTTTAGTCCTTTCTCAGCGCCAATTTTAAACGCAAGTTGTGAATTTTGATGAATTTTTTAGCAGCAATTAGAGTGCGTGTCTACCGCGGCGTCGGCATTAATATTTTACGAGTTGCTTTAGCTGCTATGCAACACCGCATTTTGATGATTGCCTGCTCTCTCTCTCTCTCTCTCTCTCTCTCTCTCTCTCACTATGTTTTGCCAAATTTAGACGCATTTTATCCGCTTACTTAGCCAAAACTAAGAAAAGGATAGAAAAAAGACCGGCACTTTTTTCTCAGGGAAAGAAGCGGTAAACCACGCGGTCACTTTTCTGTGTTTTATTACCACCATGTTTTACCTGTTGGCCAGTTGTGATGATGCTGCTGATGATGATCACTAAAGGTAATAATAAGGTGATGCACTGGAGCGATGCACACATGCTTGCCGGCATTGTTTGTGCGGCTTACCTGTACACTCTATTTTTGCTGGCGATCATCTACTCAATTTGAATGACTGGCCTGACTTCCAAGTTTAGCACAGACAGACACCGATTGGCACGCACGCTACCGTTTTCATTGCCTGCTTTCATCACTGCACTTCTACTACTTGTTCACTTCCGGTGAAAAGGGGTCGCAAAAGCGCAGGCAGGCAGGCAGGCAGGCAAGATAAGTTTTGTTTTGTTATGAATGGGAAATCAAACAGTTTACAGTTGCAATGAAACTAATCAAGCAGTGCAAACGACGAGAGCAACAGCAGAAAGCAGAAAGCAGTCAAGCATTGCCGCATTGGTGCAAAAAGTGGTGAATCAGAAGCAGCCACTATTTTCTATTTTCTATTTTATCAATTATGACAATAATTAAGTTTATGAAAAAGATGGCGAATTGAGCAGCATTTTAGAGAATGGCTTTTGATTAAACTTGGCCAGCACAACATTTATTCACTAAAAGAAATCTAGATGTTTTTGAATTGTTTAAAGCCAAACTTCTTTTTTGGACATTATTGACACAGATTCATACATGATTAGCTTTACCAGTAATAAAATAAAAACAGTTTTTATGCCACCAGCTGACCAGATTGAACGCATTACTGTGGTGCTTTTTATTAGACCTCTTCATCTCCTATCTAAACGTGCGCAATAATTTACTACCATTGCTAATAAAAAGTACTGTCCAGCGGAGTTATTGGTGGTCAGGTTATGATGGTGGTCAGTGGATGGAACCACAGTTGATGATCATAACCACAAGTATTTCAATAGTGTGTGTGTGGAAATAAAAACTTAGTCCACTGATCACTGTACAATACAACAACAACAACAGCAGCAGTACCGGCTACTACTTGCAGATGAAAGTGAATGGGCACTGGAAGAAAAAGAAGAAGAAGAAGAAGAAGAAGATTGCTCAAAGTTTCTCAAGACAGTGCCATAAAACACAGCCACTGTGAAATGATGACGGGGAATTTCCCACTGGCGACTACTGCGGCTACTGTTGCCACCATCACCGCCTCATCATCAACCGGTCTTCTGCTTCTCCTTCTCCTATTGCATCAAATCATCACCACCACCACCACCATCTTTTCACTTTAGACTGTGCTCGTGCACGACCGACAGACCGACTGAACGACTGAACCACTGATCAACCGACCGACCGACCGACCGACCAACAAAACTGCTGCTGCACTGGACTAGTCTTTTATTGCACAACACTGACACAGTGTGTGACAAACACTTGCCAAACGATTGGCAAGGCAAATTAATAGGAATGGAAGATGCTGCTGCTGTTGCTGCTGCACTGTGCCATTATTGTCATCAGAGGCAGCAACAGCAGCATCTCAGCTTTTGTGGTGAAATCAGCGTAAGAGCAATCAAAAGCAATCGAAAAACTGAAGATCTGAAAAGAACGGCAGCTTAACTTGAACGCTGATCACACACATTGCAAACTGAAGCTGTTGATTGTCAATGACATTGACAGTGCAGTCTAAGGTGTTGCTGCTGCCGCCAATCAATTAAATTATTAGCGACAGGCTTAAACGCCAGCAATTACCCTTTTGCCGTTATTGCAGCTTATAAAAAAGATTTCAAAAATATTGCGCTCAAAGATGCAAGTATGTTTAAAGGGCGAAACAAAAAATAAATATAAAATCATGTTTTTCATTCTAACTTTATGCACTTGGTGTCTGTTTTTCTAGGTGAATTCTTTTATTACTCAGTGCAGTCTGCATATTGATGAATTATTAAATTTCAATCAATTGTACGGTGCAAACAAAGGGCACTAACAGTGACAGCGAAATGCAAAACTAAAAAATTAATTACTTGCAATTTGCTTTGACGAGAAAGGTACCAATCGATTTACCATTTGCGAAAACCGATGACATAAACGGCGGCGGAAAATTGATCAAATAAAAACATGAAAAACTAATTGGATAAAATACTTGGTCTAAAGTGGAGTCTATTAAAAAATGAACATTGAAAAATGATTTTTTATGCACAGAATAGCGTTTAGTAAAACAATAAAATCGTTTTTAATTTAAAATTTTGTCAGTGCACACATTTAAGTGCCGTTACTAAAATTTATTTTAATGGTTTGTGAGCGCGAAAATACTAGACAAAATTAAATTTTAAATTGTGAACATCTCAAAACAGCAAAAAATAACATCAAAATGTGATTATTAAAAAATTTTGTTTTTGTTTCTGCAGCAAAACACTGTCAATTGACAAGTGAATAGTCCGTGCACTTGGAAACACTTTTCCTGGCTGCACTTGCACTCACTGTGCCGCACTCACAGAAAAAAACACAGTTCATCGTTTGCACCCGGGAAAGGAAGAGAGAGAGAGAAGGAAAGAAAAGGGGAAATAGAAAGGGAAAGAATTGCAAAGAAAAGAATGGCAAAGAGAAGAGCGGCAAAAGCGCAATGTCATCAACAGCAGACTACAAAACTACAAGTACGAGCAACAGCAGCAGAAATAGAGGGGAATCAAATAGGAGTGTGAAATGCAGGTAGGTAGGTAGACACACTGACTGACTAAATGACTGACTAAATGACTGACTAAATGACAGACGGGATGGCTGGCATGCAGACGGAAAAAGTGAGGCAGTGTTGCACTTTTCCACCATTACCATTACCATTACCACCATCACCCGGCACCAGAAAAAACAGTGCTCTTGTTGCTGCTACTGTTGTTTGGCTTCAAAGTCACGAAGGAATGGACGGCAACAAACACTGGTGAAATTGTGCACTAGATCATTGTGCAATGTGAGTGTGTGTGTGGTAAACGTGAGGAAAAGTGAAAGTGGATATCTTTTGCTGCTGTTGCCGCCGCCGACACTGCTGCTGCCGGCGACAGAGGACAATGATACTGAACACACTGAAACACTCCAGAAAGGAGAAAGAAAGAAAAAGAGAATTGTTAACCCTAAAGAAAGATACATTAAAGTGTTGTAACCAATAAAAATATAAAGTACAGAAGGAGTAAAGTGTTTTTGTTTCCTGTGCGCACTGTGTATAAAAGCACTGTACAAAAGTACTGACCAGTGGCCAGCTAACGTGACAGAGCTCAGTGGAAGAACGGAAAAGGAGGTGATTGCAAGACTAAACTGCTGTACAAGTACTAATTTAACAGGAAATAATAATGTTTAAAAAGGGCTCACTTACCTTAAATCAGCTTTTGAAACTAGTCAGTTTAGTTGTCACATTCAGTTTTTGGCCAGCTCTAATCCTGTCAAACTCACTTTTGACCACCTTTTGATCTTCACACAACCGGTCACCGGTTTTTCGCCGGTCTTCTTTTTTCTCCTGATTTTTCAAATCCCAGAAAATAGTTGTGATGGTTGTCGTTGAAATGTCGTTGATAAAAAGTTTTGGTTTTAAAAATTTGACAAATTCACAAAATGGAAGTGTGAAATGACACAGCAGCAGTAGTTCAACTAGTAGTCGAGTTTTAGTTTAAATTGCTCAGTCTAAGTGGCGGCGATGATAGTTGTGGCGGTGGTGGTGGTGGTGGTCATCATTCCAGTGACTGCAAACTGCAAAAGAAACGTTCAAAAGCGGGCAAAGAGAAGGAGATGATCGAACAGGGCAAAAGATGAAAAAGAAGAAGAAGAAGAAGAAGAAGCTTGACGGCGCAAGTGTCAATGAGAGAGAGAGAGAAGGAAAGAGCAGCAGCAGTAGCAGTGTGGCAGTATGAGTGAAAGAGGAGGACGACGTGCACAGCAACGTGTCGCCGGAGCAAATGAACAGACGCTGAAGCAGAGTGAAGATGAAGAGTGCTCTGCTGCTGCCGCCGCCGCCGCAGTTGTTGCCGCAGTTGCTGTACAACTGGCAAGCAGGCTACCATTCGCCGTGTGCCGAGGCAACGTGCGCCCCCAGTGATGATGATGATGATGGTGATGATGCGGGCAGAAACGAGAAGCCAACAGAAGCTTCCACTGCTGCTGCTGCTGCTGCTGCTGCCACTTCAGCGGTCGTCGAGGTAGTAGTCACAGTTCGTTCAGTGATGGTGCTGATGGTGGTGATGGTAACTTCTGGAACAATTTTACCACTGCACAGCAACAAAAGTGGACCATTGCTCGGCAGTGTGGCTACTACTATTGCAATTGCCACTAGGTGATCATTGCCTATCTCGCTTCTGATCTAGTCAAACTGAACTGAAGCTGAAGCTGAAACAGATGCACAATGTGTGTTGGATTGATTGATCAGTTTTTTTTGCCTGATATAGTGACAAGATAAAAAACAATATCATTTGTTGTTTGGGGTATGATGTTTGGCTGATAAGGAAAAGTCAGACAAGTTAGACTCAACAGGAAAATTAACAGGTGAAATTGAGTGATAAGGAACAGAGATATTGAGAGATTTTTGACAACAAATGTTTACATTTTTTTGGCATTTTTTACAAGCTACACTTGCTACAGTTGATGGTAAATGCCGACATACTTCCCTTGCTGCATGAGGACGACACCGACAACAGAATTGTTGGTCGAATTGTGGCTGTTGCGACAATTATTATTCCCCTTTTTATCACAAACATTTTCCTACAGTCGACAGAATTAGTCAATGAGTGTGTTGAATTCTGCTGATCGGTTAAACTCACCGCCACTACCTCTACCACCAACACTGCAGCCATACTATACTTTAGCATTATCACAAGTTCCCACCACCACTGGCGGCATTTTCATTTCCGCTTCCTACTGTTGCTGCTGACATTGAAAAGGGAACAAATAGAAAAAAAGAGATCAGTGCTGCAGTGTTCGCTGTTTTGCTCGGCAGCGTCCTCCTCTTCACGGTGGGATTTTCTTTCATTAGCATTTGGCAAATTATCAAACAAACAAACAGGCAGGCAGGCAGGCAGGCAAAGAGCAGTCAGCAGTTAACAGTTTGCCAAAGTTGACATTTACCCACAAACGGCTGTTTTGCTGTTTGACTGCTGTTCACTTCAGTACAACAACATCATCACCATCATCATCTAGTACCCACTGTGCGCTAATCGCCAACTGTGTGTCTGTGTGTCTGTGGTTTACCGGTGTGTCAGCTGTGTGTGTGTGCTGCAGTTTGCCAAGTAATGCATCGTATCGACGCACACACACACACACACACTCACTGCCCAAACACATGAGCACATTAGCCACTAATTCATTGGCCGACCGTGAAAGGACAACAGCATCGACGGCCACCACCACCACCACCACCAGGAACTGATCTTTCCAAGTGGTCCCCGGTTTGGGATTTAATTTACAGACTGCTGGGTATCCCAGGCCGTGGACCACTGACCAGTTGTTAAAAAAAATTTTAGGCAGTTTACACAAAACAATTTAAGCCAGTAGAGCTTTTTTCATAAGCTAATTTTTCACAGTCGATAAATTAGAGGATTTAATCACCCCTTTTTCCAGTTGTTTTTTACTTGGTGAAGCTCACAAAGGCAAATCTGCACACTAAACACCGGTGAACTTTACCGCCAACAATCAGGAAGCGCGCACACACACACACAGTTTTTTTGCTTCCGGACTCTTCTTAGCATAGCTGAGTTTGCTCAGCTCGCACCAGAGCCTGACCAGTGTACCTCACATTGACGATGATGATGATGACGATGACTGGTGCTAAAGGTCAAGGGGTGAAAAGGCGGCACTGATCGTGCTAATGCGCTCAACTGTTGACAACGGCTGAATCAAACACGCCTGCCGTTGACAGTGACAGGCAAAGAGGCAGGCAAACACACATTGCTTGTTGTTGTTGTTTGTTGCTCAGTTTAGAGGTACTAGAGGCACTTTGCTAAAAAGGGCTCAAGTTGTGGGTTTTGTGGATTATTATCATCATCATAAGTCAGTGGTGGCTAAGTGGTGGTGGCGGCAAAGTTTCAGACGTATTTTTAGGTAGTGACCAGTGCACTGCAATCCGGTACATGCAGTTGAAAATGACATTTCACAGAAAACACACTTTCCACTGATCAACATGAGTGATGATTGAGCAGTGAGTGACCAGTGAGCAAGGTCTCTCAGACCCCGGAAAACTGCAAAAGGCAGCAAATGTGTTACTAATGTGCGTGTGTCTGAACGATGTTTGACAAATGCCCACACACTTTGCTGTCAAATGCAAAGTTGTTTTCTGCTTTTTTCCTGTTTTTATGTTGTTGTTCCATTTAACACTAAAGCCAGTGAACTTAAACAGTTTTGATTCTGTTTTCATTTGTGCGTACAATTCTTAAAATTTTGCTAAAATAACCGTTCAAGTAGTGACGCAAAAACTGACACTAATCTCCTTTTTCTGCAGATGAGGTGTGTCAACTTAACAGCAATCTAATTATCTGCAAATTGAAAAACACAAATCAAAAAGTACTGTTTGCAATTTAATTTGATTAAAAAGCTACAGCGTTTCCGGTGTTAGCTTATTTTAAGAAAAGGGAATAAATGCTGCTAGTTTAGAAAAGCTACTTGCAATATTTTGCATTCTTCAAATAAAACTAATTTAGCAGCATTTTGTTTTTGTTTGCATAACAAATTGGGCTAGTAAAGTACCGTACAACTGACTCATTTTAGTTTATTTTCTGATTTACATTTACAAACCTAAACCTTTCTTTTAATTTTATCACTCCCACATTTATTTTCAAAACCGTCTGTTTTCAATTTTTGAAATACCGGAAATTGAGTTGCAAAAAGTAAATCTCAATTTTTCTAGCTAAATCTGTAACTTCAAGAAGATGCAAAGACAACATTTAAATTGAATTTAGTTTTGAATTTACCTGCTTCAAATTTTAAAAATGTGTGTAAAAGGTATTTTGGCAGAGCAACAAAAAAATGCTTGTAATTTGTTTACTTATCTAGTTCGTATCAATTTTATTTTGTGAACACTTTTTTTATTAGTTACAGTTTTGTACAATAATTTTTTTTGTTGAGTAAAATGCATGCAAAAATTAAATAAAACATTTTTGTCAGTTTTTAAAATTGTGTGTTTGCAACTTTTTTTGTAACACTAATCTTGATTTAATGAAATTTTTTTGCAAACTTGTTTGCTACTGTCAAATGTCAACGTGACATTGAAGTTCACATTTAAATTAACTTTCTGACATTTATTTGTTGTAGTTTACATTGACTGTCAAACTGACAAACTTTTAATAATCTTTATCATATAAACCAATTTTTTACACAGATAAAATTTTTTCAACGTTAAATTTTTTTGAAAATACGGATTTTTTACATTAAAAAGTTGATAAAGTTTTTTGACATTTAATTTTGACAGTTTACTTATGTTGTTATTTGTATCAAAAATTATTTTACAAACTAAAAAAATTAACAAAAAAACTTAATAGAAAGGTATCAGGCAGATGTGAACATAAGGTGCAGAATTGTACAGTACCGTACAAAACGGAAAAATACAACAAACAGCCTGAAGCAAAACTAAGCAAAGAATAAAAACACAACAAAAAAACAAAGCAACGGAAAAGCACTAATTAGCAGCATGCAGCACTTGCCAAAGCACCTCTTAACATGGCACAAAAAACCTCTTGCAATTAACTACCATTGCATAGGACAGTACTAATAATAAATTTCGTCTTGAGCCAATCAATTCCAAGTCAAATCAAGCCAAGCTGTTTGTTGGTCCTTCCGGTGCACCAACAAACAGCAGCAGCAGCAGCAGCAGCAGCAACCTACTCAGCTTGGCGACTAATTTTTAAATTGAATTCCCTATCAGTGCAGCAAGCAGTGTTCACTAAGGGGATGCTCGAACTGTTTGCTTATGAAAACAGGGCAAAAAAGCTGGCTAAGAGGACGAGTTCTCTACGACACCCTGTTTTGTTTTGCCTAATGAAAATCAGCAGCAAAACAGCAACAGCGACCACCGTGGAACACAGCACTCAGCCAGAGCTCTTGAAACACGCAACAGAGCACGGTCGGTCGGTCGGTCAGACGCTTGTGCCCTCCTCAGAGGCAAAGCAGAATTAGCAGCAGCAACAGCAGCAGCAGCAGCAAAAACAACATCAGTGAAAAGGAGAGCGAAGCGGAACGAGTGAAAACGGAACGACAACAGCAGAATATTCCTCTACAGTGCACTGCACACAGAGCTGGCTGGCTGGTTACGTGGCCACTTAGTGTGAAAAAGAGGGAGAGAGGAGAGAAAGGAATCATACCCATCGGTGTTAGCCTCATTTGCTCGCTTACTAGGGGCTCATCCTTGCCGTCCACAGTTGGCCGATTTGGTTGGGGGGGGGGGAGGGAAGGGGGGAGGCAGTAGAGCAGCAGCGGTAGTAGTAGTACCAGTAGAAGACTAATAGTCGCCGTACAGTGCTGGTACAGTGCTGCTGCTGTTTTATCGTACAATGTACGACAGCTGCTGCCGTTGTCCTCTCTGTGTGAGGGTGGCCACGATGATGCTGCTGCTGATAGTGCTCGTGCTGGGAAAAAGAGAAGGCAGAGAACTGGTGAGAGAGAAAGAATAATGGGAGAGAAAGAGGGAGAGAGGCAACAAAAAGTGAACTCGTGGCACTTAGTTTCGCCAGACAGGCATTCTCTCTCTCTCTCTCTCTCTCTCTCTCTCTAAGTGGTCTCTTTCGGTGTGTGTGTGTGTGTGTCTGTTTCTGCTTCGTTTTAGTTGCGCTCTTTTTTCTCGTTTTCTCTCTCATTTTGACGCTGAGTTGGCCAGTTCGCTGTTTTTTCAGAGATGCAGACTAAATAGAAAGGAAGAGAAAGTGGACAAGTGTGGACGAAAATGGATTGGAAGGAAAGAATTGGAAGGATCATTTGCCGCTGTTCACTTCTTTGCTCTCTTTTCTCTACGCTACACGTACACACACAAGTTGTTTCTGCAACACATTGCCTATTACATGCCCAAGAACAAAGAGGGGCAAAACTGCTGATAGAGAATCGCCTAAATACCTTCCGTCACACCTCGCCCACTCTTTTTTCCCACTAGACCACTTTAGTCCTTTCCGATCAGTGGCGGTGGTGGTGGTAGTGGTGCTGTCCACCAAAAGACCACAACAACACTACACATTTTGTCTGTCGTATTGAATTGCCGCTGGATCGGGTTGCTCTCTTTTTTGCTTTCTCGTTGTCGTTGTCGTTGTCGTCATTTGAGCACTATTGAAGTTGCCCTGTGTGTGCTGCCCTGTGCTTATTATTCTTGTGCTGATCAACTGTTCCGCAGCAGCAGCAGCAGATGTGCACTGCCGTAATTTGCAATCGTGATTGCATCGTATCGGCGGTGGTGTTAGGGTTAATTGGCTTTATTGCCTCACCGCTATATAATAAATACCTCTACGGAATTGAATTGAATGCGAGAGGGGCACTGGCGGGATCGAAAGATCAGCGACGTTTAATGCGGTAATGATCAGCACTGTGGCGGCGACGGATCTGATTACCGACCGAAAAAAGGCAGCGAGAAAGGGTAACCGGAATCGGTGACGCGCGTTTGTTTCTGCCTGTTTGCTCTCTTTCTCTTCTCTTTGCAATTGAGGGCAGACAAGTGTGGTGTCTGAGTGTGTGTGTGTGTGTGAGTACGACATTGAACTAATGGGCGCCAGTGTCAGAGCTAATGAGATTGTGAGATGGGGGCACTTTGTAGGCACTGAAAGTGATCCCCACCAAGTGAAAGTGCAGACTTTCAATGTCAGCGCGAGGGTAAATAGAATGTCAGCGCAGTGTGTCTCTCTCTCTCCCTCCCTCTCTCTCTCTCTCTCTCTCTCTCTCTCTCTCTCTCT
>JAALOO010000651.1_pt1 | contig 29373 bp, 37 predicted proteins | sample 7257641 | NCBI WGS metagenome assembly JAALOO01 (sample SAMN14085613, study PRJNA598686) | mite metagenome | biome: ENVO:01001000; feature: ENVO:01001002; material: ENVO:01001226; isolation source: single female mite from University of Michigan culture on fish food culture... ...
GGCGATTCACAGTTGGTACAAAATCTTTTTAGTTACAGGTAGAAAGGTGTTAGTAACATATCTGATGAAGGAACAGGTCATGGAGCACTCTACCTCGTAGAGTGGAGTTGGAGGCATCTTCATCATCTCTCGGTGTCACTCTCGGTAGCTCATCTCCAACTAACCAGCCACTAGCGGTGGCGGCTCCCTTTATACTGTTCACTTACTGACATACTCATCACTTCAGTTCTTCAGTACTCTTCGGCATGTCAGCAATGTCCGCTCAAGGTCCGGCGCGCCACTCTTCCGCTGGCTGACTCTTGGTTAAGGAATCTCTCGTCCAACACGCCTTCCGCCGCAGTCAACTGCCAACAACATCAGCAACAGCAGTCTATCTGGATCGGGAATGCCTCCCTCCAGTCAGCAGAGCGATCCGCCACCAAATCCAAATCAGAATGTTTAGACGCAACCAAAGTCTGGCATTACTATGAGCATCCCCAAGGCCGGTGCAAAGCCATCTTCGACCAGCGGTAGCAGTCATCCAAAATACTCGCGTCCAGACCTACTGACTACGTACTACGAGACAGTTGTAGTGAAAATCAACAACAAGATGGTCCGCGTTCAGCTGAACAGTGGCACTGGGCGGACGTTGATCTTGCAGGAGCTCGCAGACCGACTCAAGCTGCGACATTACAGCAAACATAACCTAAACCTAGGAGGATTTGATGGCCTAAGTTCCCAGTGAAGCGAGCGACTTTTCACCGTTCAACTGAAATCAATCAAAACACACCATTCGTTCAAAATGATCATGTGCGTCACACCCCGCATCGACCACCGACCTCGATCAGTGTCCAGCCAACTGTGGAACGCTCTCCAGTCTGAGGGCTACGAACTCAGCGACTCTCCGGAGTACGACCAGCTTTCCATCATTATCGTTGTCGGCGCAGAGTACTACAGACTCTTATTTTGCGGCAACTATGTAAGCTACAAAGATGACCTCAGCCTGCGCCTTTCCATCTTTGGCTGGGTGTTGACAGGAACAACTGAGGATGACAGATCAATCATTCGTCGACACAACTCTCCGTTCGTTGGACTAATCAACAGCGCTAGTCAGTCAGAAAATGAAACCTTTCTGCAGTCAGTAGACGCCACTTCGCTTCTGACATCACCATCACCAGTAAACGCCAAGTTGGCACTGGCAAACACTAAATCCCTGTTTTCTACAAACAGCGCAAACGACAGCAAACTCGAGGAGGAGTTTAATCAGGAGCTCATGGACAAGAAAGTTAGAAAGATTTGCGCGACGGACGTTATTAAGTCAAGCTCGAGTGGATTGATCCAACAAGCAGGTTGCACTGATTCGCCATCACCATCTGGAGCGCAGTCTAGAAACTCGTGATCTCACACTCGCCTACACCAAAAAACTAGGAGAGATGGTGAATGCATTTACTGAGCCAGCTGAGGAAAAGTGCATTTCTAAAAAGTGCTACTACATGCCACATCATCCGGTGGTACGACTGGAAAAAGACACAACAAAGCCTCGAGTCGTCTTTGATGCTTCTTCGCACGCCACAGGCACCAAGTCGCTGAACAACAATCTGTACAAGGGTGTAGTTAAGTGGGGCCTCCTTGACGTGCTACTGCGTTTCCGCTTTGGCCAGTATGCAGTGACAGCAGACATTGAAAAGGCCTTCCTGCAGATACAAGTTGACCCAGAGGACAGGGACGCGTTTCGCTTCTGGTAGAAAGACTACACTGGACAACTCTCTATTTGTCGCTTCAAAATCGTGCCCTTTGGCACCAGCATTTTGCCTTACCTGCTGTTCATCGTGTTTAGTCACCTGTTCAGTCAGATGCAGAAGAAGTATCCCGAAATGGTACCCGTCTTCAAGGATCGCATGTACGTCGATGACGTGATCATCGCTTTCCAAGGAGTCACACCTGAGGATCTGGACAAGTTTCGCACAATGAGTGTCGAACTGTTTCAGGAAGCCAGCATGAATTTGCGCAAGTTCCGAACGAGCTATCAGCAGCTTGACAAACAGTGGGCCGGTCCTGACCGTGCTCCTACAGCCAAAGTACTGGGTCATGCATGGACCACACGTGCCGACAATTTTGCCCCGTCCATTGACATTGTACCGTATCTTTCACTCACTTTTTTCACCAAACGCGAGTTTACAGCGTTTGTTCAATCAGTCTACAATCCGACCGGCATCGTCGCACCGTACAACCTGAAACTGAAGCTGGCTCTACGTTAGTTGTGGGCTCTGAAGCTACGGCGGGATGAACGGGCATTTATAACCTTTTATTCGTTCATGTGAGGGGCAGCAGTCCCCGCGTCCCCGTAACCTCATCTGTGTACGGCGAAAGCCGTCTGTTTATATATAGACCCCATCTGATCAATAAACATCATCATTCGCCTAGCACCAGCTATGACTGACTACATTCACTATTATTATTATTGGCCCTTATTTCTGGTCCCTTATTCTATTTAGTCATTATTCCCATATCTAGCCTAGCCAACTAGCGGCAAATCTTGTAACTATTTTCCAAATTGTTCTATCCACAGAAAGCGCCCCCGTGCGGGCAGTCATTAAAGAAGCATGCTGCCGCTCGCTGCGACAGTGTGATTGTAACCTCCAAGCAGAGCAGATCTACGTCGTCTAGCTTGCTTGCGTCAGAGGATCAGTTATCAGCTAGTATCAGTTGGAAGATCAGCCAAGTCGGTGAGACGCTTGCTTGGTGTGCTCCCCGAGCTCCGGTTGCCAAACACACACACACCCCGAACCTAAGTAGCCTTGGCCACTTTTAGCTTTGGTTAACAACTACACCCCCACCAAACCGCACCCGCTGAATGTGGTAGAGCCGTTTGCTCCAGAGTAGCTCACCCTTTTCTCGAGTAGCCGCTTTTGCCACAAATCATGTGTACAGAAGTTGTACATAAATAAGTAAGTAAGTGAATAGGTGAGTGAGTGAGTAAGTATGTGAATGAGTAAGTAATCATAACACTAAAAAATGTTTCTCAAACAACAAAGTGAAATACAAAGAGAAAAGTGAACTCAGTAAGTGCAAGTAATGTTCTTCTCTATTCTGTGCAACCTCGCTGTTGAAGTGAACTTAAGATGAGACTCGGTTATTTATCAGCTTTATCAGCGACGCCGGACTCAGACTTGCTTGGACTAGTACTGTGACGCTGCACTGGAATTACAGCAGCAGTGGTAATTTTCTTCTTTGTCAAAGATGTCAAAGAAGAAGATGAGGCCTTTTGCCCACTGACTTTGTGATCATCTTTGTGATCATCTTTGTGATCCTCCTTTTTTGACGAGGCCTCCAATTTCTGGTTCATCTCCACAACTTTCTTCTTTTTATGCTTCTTCTTGGTCATGTGCACGGCATTGATGTGCTGCTTTAGGCTGGGCACCTTCTCTTCGCAGTACGGGCACTGATACTTGCGAATGGAGAAAGAGGTAGAGCCTCCACTTCCATTTCCACTGCCCTGAACGCCACTTCTAGCTGATTTAGAGCTTGAGGTCATTGAAACTAGAGTAGCAGTTCCAGTCCCGGCAGAAAATGACGACGACCGAGGCTTCTTGTTAAGCAAGGATTTAGTGTTGGTGGCTACATCTCGAGTTGTAATGATAGGTTTTCGGACCGGTGAAGAGGACGGGGAGTGACCCGAGCCAGGAGAGGAAGAGGCCTCAGAGGCAAAAGCATGAACCGATGTTGCGGGAGAGGTTGAAGCTGAGGCAGAAGTGCCGGAAGGTGATGAGGATGAGGCCACAGAGAGAGGAGTAGAAGCTGAAGCTGAATCAGGATCATAGAAAGACATTCTTTTTAGGTTTGTTCACCGATTGGATTTTCAATAAATTGTTTTTAAAAGTAGGCAATGTGTCTTGCTGGAAAACAAAAGTGTTTATTAGTTATTGCTAAATGAAAAAGCTTATTTAGTTTTACTATTTGGTCTAACCTTTGTTAAAACTGTGTTGCTTGTATTGGTAGTGAACTGAAACAATTGCAATTGTTATTTGTACAAATAGGTTTTAAATTGTTTTATTAGTTGGTTAGTCAACAATAAAATGGTTTTACTTTTTTACCAAGCAGCTAGTTTTTCAAGTAGACAAAAAGTGTTTTCACAACTGGAATTTTATTACTAGATAACAAAACTTTACTTGATAGTAGCACACAAATGTATTAGTGTTAATGAAAGAAGAATGAAAGAGCAGTTGATTAATTAATGTTGTTTTTCAAATAAGTTGCTGTCAGTCTGTTTTGATAGCAAACTTTTTCTTTTAACCTAATGAAATGTTAAAAAGTTTTTTCTAAAAAAACAATTAAGAAGTCGATTTTAAAATGAAGTAAAGCTAAAGTTTTAAAAACGGGAAATTGAGACTGACACAGGTAATAAAAATTTTGCGTGCAGTTTTATATACCTGGTTAAAACTGGTCTGAAACCAAACTGACATTTAGCCAAGCAAACAAACAATAGTTTTAAGGTCATTTTCGTTTAATAATGAATAAAATGATATAATTGACTGGCAAACAACCCACACAAACGCACTTACTTATTTTTACACAGTTAAAAGAGCACACTTTCTTTTATTCAGACAAATTTACGTCAAACTGACTTCTACAACAAAACTTCAATAAAGAATCTAATTAGATTTATATCACCACTTTTATTTACCCCCTAAGACACATATTTGACGAGGGTAATCGCACACTGTCTGATTGTAGGGGTTTTCTCAGTTGTTGTTAATAATAGCAATAACATATTGCAAAAAAAATGCCGATGTTTGCAGATTTTTTATTTAACTGTGTTTATTCAGGTTAAGTTTAGAACTTTAATTCAGCTCAGTTTAGGCAGGTTAATTTTTAGCTTTTCATGTTCTTTGTGATAAGATTGCGTTGCAGTATCAAGACGGGTTGATTGCGTCAAAAATAATCTTAACAGAAAAAAATGTCAGTTATTTTTTAATTGGAAAATGAGTGTTAGTTTTTATCTAGCTGGTTAGGTAGATTATTGCTGCAAAATGCGCGCTACAGTAAAAACCACCACCGTTCAATCAATGGAAAAAAAGCACTTGATAAACTTAAGTGTTTTGATAAACTAGTTTTGTTTTCATTAAAAATAATTTTATTTTAAAAGGTATTTAAAGTTTATTTTTTCACGATAAAAAGTTAATTTTACATTTGTTTTTAAATATTTTAATTTGTTTTAAAATTAATACAATGTCATTTTTCGCAATTGTTTTACTTGTTTTGCCTTATTTACATTTATTTGGAAACGGCAATGTTAAAGCTGCAGAATTACTGCCATTTAGCGTCTACACTAATGCCACCAAACTGTTTGTAGGCGACACGTTTACAATGGGCTGTGAATTGCCGGCTGGTTATAAATATGGAAACAATATGTTTCAAATGCTTTTTCATGCTTTTAGTTCATATTTTGCATATTATAATTTACCAGGTAAAAAATGAAAAAAATTAAAAAATAAACTAAAATTATTTGTTTTTATTTCAATATATTTGTAGCCACATCATCTGAAAATAAAGAAAAAAATTTTAATTTGTATACAGATGTTTCACAATACATTTTTTCTATTAAACCTCGCAACACTGCCGATATTAAAAATTTTGAAGTTGACATAACTGTTAAATCAACTTTTAGTGAACGATTTTATTGTGAAGCTTACAATCCTACGGGGCCAAATAAAGACAGTTTTAACAAAATAGCCGTGACCGTAAGTGAAGTACCACCACCGCCGCCACCTCCCACTCTAAGCAGCAGCGTGAGCACTGTTCACCTGAACCGCACCTTCATCCTCACCTGCTCACTGCAATCAGACACTTTTCAATTTGCGCCTAATCGAAGCTACAGTGTAGCCTTCTACAACAGTCATGAAGGGGAGCTGGCTAAATACGACGTAGACGGTAAGCGTTTTGCAGTAAACTAAAATAATTTTTAAGTACAATTTAAATCTGTACTTCAGCTACTGGGAACTTTTTCTTTACACACGGAGAGTTTGAGCAAATTACAGTGGGCATTGGCGCTCAAACAATGTTTCCCACATTTGAACTTGAAGTCAAAGAAAAGGTGGACGCTAAAAAGAGCTACTGGTGCGAGCTGGTGGCCGACTGGACTCCAATTAAGAGAACATCCTCCAAGTGGAGCTACGACGATCCCATTTTAGATTTTACTACTGTCTCCGCCGGAGTTGACCACCGAGGCCGCTGCTCGGTGAGCAACTTTGCCCACCACCACGAAACCGCGTACCAGATTCAATTTTACAGCGACCTGGGCCCGGGCACTAAAAACCTGTTGGGCTACTTTTTGGTGACACGTACGTGCATTTAATGATACTCAAGTACTTGAGTGAGCTTTACTCGTTCAGTTTTGTTAATGATAACCCTATCACCTTTTAGCTGGAAGGAGGACGGAGTTTATCTTTGAGCACCTGCCCGCTGCTCAGTGGACGTTGATCGATCACGGCGCCCACACTGCTTATCCTGTCTTTGAGATTGTGGCCAAAACTGCGGCCAGTGTCAGTAGCAACAACAGGTGGTGGTGTGTGCTGCACATTGGACCTCCGACCCTTTCCAGTGAGCTGATCAAGTCAAATGTAAAGAACTTGTAAATCAATCCAATGTTTTCTAGTTGACTAATGCGACTAGTAAACATTTTAAGGGTGATTTTGGTTTTAAAAAGTTTAAGTAGTTTGCCTTCATTAAAAACTGATTTTTAGTTTGTTAAAAATATTAAATTTTTATTGGCGTTTTTAAAAAGTACTTTAAATGCGCCTTTTAGATAAAATGTCAAGTGTTTTGTTATTAAGAAAAAATGATTTTAAACTGGAAAATTAGTTGATTTTGATAAAAAAAAAGTTTAAATTGCATTCAATTTAAAATTATTTTGCACATGTTAACTGATTAAAATGCTTAAAATCGTTTTTAAGGTGAAAAAACCGTTAATTTGTTTTTGTGCAAGTAGGTAAAATTTGATAAACTCAATAATTCAGTTTAAAGGCAATATTGCTACATAACCATACCAAATAACTTTCTATCATAATTGATAACAACATCCTTAAGTAATGGCAAAAAACAGTTGACTTTTGATTTGTAAAAATTAATCCATTTTAATTAACATTGTTTCAGAGTAAAAAATGAGCATTTTTATTTTCCACAATCGGCAATGCGAACGCATTTTCCTTCAGCACCTTGCTTAAAAACAAAGCCTTCAACACAATGGCAAAAGTTTCCAATGTTTAGAATGTCGGTGCAAGCCATTGAGTTTCGGTTAGCGTAGTTGGCACAGTTCAGCACACAGTTGGTGTCACCTCGTTGACTGATCGGCGTCGAGTTGGCCAGACAAGCTGAGTTAAAATTACAAAATATAATAAAATATTTTTAGCATTTTGTGACTTACTGTTAATTGGAGCAGTTGCTGCAACCGGTAGTTGCTGCTCTTGTTGTTGTGGCATGGTTTTGACAAAAGCTGCCAGATAAAACACTAAAACAATACCAGCTAATTTTGCCATTATTACCAAATAACTTTTTGTCATTTAAAATCTTAGCAACAACGAATGAATTAAAGCTAATATTTCTGTTTAAAACTTTTATACCACAAACTTGTTTGCTGAATAAATTACAGTTCCTCTAGATACTGTATTTTGAATAAATTAAAATCAGCAATTTGTTGCCAAAAAGTAAAAATCAAAAACAAAAGGAAACGTAACATCATTCCCAGTATTTTAATTTTCATATTTTTTATTTTTAAAAGAAAAAAAATATTCACTTTTTTAATCAATTTGGACAATCAGCAATGCGAACACACTCTCCGGCAGCACCACTTTTAAACACAAATCCCTCGTCACATCGGCAAAAATTTCCAAAGTTCAGTATCTTGGTGCAAGACATTGTCAGGCGGCCAGCGTAGTTGGCGCAGTTGAGTACGCAGCTGGTGTCACCTCGGCTGGTGATGGGCATTGAATTGGGCTGGCAATCTGAATATATTAAAAAAGTAAACATTTAACATTTGGTTACTTAATTAGCACAAAACTTACTGTTTGGCGCAACAGTTGATGATGATGGTAGATCTTGAGGAAAAACAACAACTGATGCCGCAACAACCGCAGTTAAAACAAACAACAGAATTAGCTTAGACATGTTTTTTGTATTTTTGTAAAATGAAACAAGGTTTTAAAATGATGTTTTTGAACTTGTTTTTATACTGCCAATTTTCTTGTTATTAGCAATTAAAAAATGGTTTTCCCATTTTCAAACGTGTATTTTTAAATTGACACATTCAATCAAAAGAAAGGGGGACACATAGACAATTTTTTTAACTTGCACTTAAACTAATAACAAAGTCATTAAGAAAAGAAAAAATGTTGTAGTGTGATGCCAAGATGGCTAGCTAACAAGTTGCTGAGATGAGAGTGTTGTTTACATAAATCGGTTTATTTTTAAATGCAAAAATTTGTTTTTAAGTTCTTTCTGCCCTTGAGGCTTAAAACTTGATTTTCCTGCCTTTTGATATTTTATTTATCATTTTATGTTTTTTGCAGCAATTTTGTTTCACAAAGTTATCATCACAATCATAACTTAATTTAAAAACAAAAACATAATTATTTTTAAAAAACTTTTTTAAAACTTGAAATTACAATATCTAAGTCACAAAAACAAAACCCTTATAAGTTTGCCAGCCCAAAAAGATTTGTTGAAATATGAAAACAAAAAGTATTTAAATTTTCCAAACTAAACAAACAAATTATTTTGGACAGTCAGCAATCAGGACACACTCTCCGGCGGTGCCACTCTTGAACACGTGACCCTCCGAGCAAAGACAAAAATTGCCAAAGTAGAGGCGACGATTGCAGGCCAGCGATCCACGATTGGCATAGTTCTGGCAGTTGAGCACACAGTTCGGATCACCTCGGCTGGTGATGGGCGTCGAGTTGGCCATACAATCTACAAACAAAAAGTATTTAGTTAATGAAATATTTAAAAGCATTGAAGTTTTAAACTACAAACCCGGGGCAGCTGTTGAAGATGACTGTGGTCTGGCGCAGGCGACGGCGACCAGAACGAGCACCAAAACAAAAAAGGCAAATTTTGACATGATAAGTTTTTTAGTAACGGTTTGAATAGAGGAAATTGTATTCACACTTGTCAACCCTTTTTTGCCTGGTGTCGTTTTATAGCTGTTTCTCTTTGTTTTTTTCACTGTTAAAGTTGCCTTTGACAAGCTGCAAGTGTCTTATGCTGGCAAAACTGAACACCTTCGTTTTTCTTTTTACTTTAGCAGCTGTTGTTGCTAGCCACGATTGAAATGTCTTTCTTTTTGTTTTTGATATTTTTAGCGATTTGTTGCCAAGTGAAGTAAGTGCAAAAAAAGAGAAAAAAGAAAAAGTTGATTTAAATCAGCAAATAATACTTTTTATGTTTGCAAGTGTGTGTGTGTTTGTTTTAGCGGTCAATAACAAGGTAATAAAATATCCTGGCAGTTGCCTTTTTGGCAATTTTTTTATTCAGTTTTTTTTCTAAAAAACAAATTTTTATTTATGCTGTAATTTGTAAAACAATTTACTACTATTAAATTTTTTTCAAATATTAAAAACAAAATGTACTTTAAAAGCACGAAAGCGAAATATTTACTACAAATATTTATTTTTTAGTACATTTTGCATATTGTAATAACAAGACCACTTTGTAGCAAAACAGGTGCTAAAGTATTGTATTTTGCTCTTAAAAATTTGCACAATGAAATGTTACCCATTCTAACTAATGCCGTATCATAGTTAAAAGATTCCTAAAGTAAATTCCCTCCTTAACAGTCCTCCACTTTAACACAGTCGTAGTCCTTGTTGGTTCGGTAGATAAAGCCCTCCTTGCAGACGCATCTTGCGCCGATGAAGAGACTGCGAGGACAGGCTCGAACAAGATCAAAACGATTTTCACAACTCAGCAGACAGGATCGATGCGGATGGCTGCCCTTGACGACGGTAGCATTTGAGGTGCAAACTGAAAAAAGAAAGTTTAATTAAGCTACTGTCATGAACGGTGTATAAAGTATTTTTACTTGGTGGAGGACCGGTGAAGGTGTCCACTAGCTGCTGCTGTTTTGGCGTCTCATCATTGCCAAAGCAAACATTACTGTTTGCCACTAAGCAAACGCAGACAATCGCAATTGTTGAGCAAACAGTGAAAATGTGTTTAAACATTTTTTCAAGTGAAAAAGTAATATTCTGAAAATTACACAAAAATGACCTTCTCTTTTATCTAACAACAGACTAGCAGCAGTCTAGTCAGTGTCCCTAGATTAATGCACCTTTTTTAGCTGCTAAACTAGTTTAGCACCAGTTGACTGATAGCCAGTTTTTGTTTTGTTGTGTTTTCACTTGCTTTGCATGATACAAAGTTTTTTAACCTCTAAAAAAATGTAAACCGGTAAAAAACTGGTTGGACAGTTTTCTTCATTTTTTCACTAAAGACTTTTAAAACAAACTGAGATCTTAAATTGATAAAAAAATTAAAAACAAATTTTAATTTAAAGTAAACAAGTTGTGAAAACGATGGCAATGACCTTAAAACTAATATCTTAAAGCATTTTTTATGATAACATTTTTTTATTAAAAATCTGACGACAAACTCATTTACAAAATTGATAATATTTTGACAAAAATAAAAATAATTTCTTCAAGTTTGAAACATGCCTTTCAACTGCTAAAAGAATATTTAAATTTTGTTTTTTTAAAAAAAATTAAATTTGTTTACATTGACAAACTTTTATTTCAAGTGCGTTCACAACAGTTTGCGTAAAATTCATTTAACTTTTTTAAATATTGATTTTTGTTGTTGTATTAATTAGGCACTTTTTTACTGTTAAAGAACTTTTCTAGTAACTTAAAATTAAAATTACCGGAATTTTAATTACAACCTAGTTTTACAAAGGTTTTGTACACATAAAATTTTGCAAATTCAAATGTTACTACTATTGCAGCAGAAAGGTTACAGCTAAAAAACGGTCAATGCCATTTTTAGCTGTAACCTTAAATGTACTAAATTAAAAACAATGCTATCATATGACAAAAGTAAAATTTTTATTTTCAAATAAATTCATTTAATAAAAACTTAACTTTTTAAGTAACAAAACACAACTAAATTGAATAAAAATGTCTTTTTTAAAAATAAATCTTCTCTACATTCTTAAACTAATCTGGTACTGGTCACTTAAGTGCTACCTTATTTGCGACATTCGTTTCTACTACCGTTACTACCGTCTGCTCGATGCAAACATTGCCGGAAACAAATTGGCTCGACTTCTGCTGAACCTTTTCCAGCTGATAATTATCGTACAAACTATTCACATTACCTTATCAACGCTTTTCAGAAATCAACTTTCCGAGACGGACAATGTCCTCTACGGTTCACTGCTGTACTTTGAGCACGCCAGCCTCAACTCCAATCAAACTCTGTGGATAGAGGCATTCAATCTGCTCGCCCTGCTTCTCCTGCGAATCATCTACTACCAGCACACTGGAATCACTAATCAGCTGATGCGAGCAACGCTACTTGAACTGGATCAAAGCTTCTGGATCTACCCGCAGATAAAGAGAAACGTCGGCAAAAACAAAAGCTCAAAATGGTTGTTCAGACTTTTGGAAGCTTGCCATTCCTTTGTAGAGCTACCGACTAGCCAGACGAAGCTTGTCCGTCTTGCCGCCGTTTTCATTCTAAACACCTTTCACTCGATTCACTACTTTGCCGTACTGTACGCCGCCACCGTTCAGTACCGAAGTTACTTTCTACTGCGAGACGCAGGACTTTTCGACTGTACGCCTCAAAACACTATTAATCTGGGCTGGCTAAAGTATTCCGTTTTTCAGCTTAAATTCGCCTTTTACGCCATCTACTCGCTAGTCTTTCTTCACGTCTTCATCACCGTGGGCACCTTCGCCCTGCTGACCGCCTGGATCGCCTGGGTGAGGCTGCATCAGATGAACCGCTACGTCGCCTCCTTTGCACCGGAAGTCTTCACCGGGGAGCGGGTGACTCGATGTCGGCGCCTGTCCGCAGAGTACCTCGTTCAGCTGGCGGATGCAAATCGCATCTTTGGGCGGATCCTCTTCATGTTCCTCCTCCTGGCGGCGCCCTCTAACTCGCACATGATCATGATGGTGCTGCTGACAAGGGCGGAGCAGGACCGCTCTTCGGCGTTGATCTTCAAAAGCTCCACGATGATAGTGGCCGCCGATCAGCTGGTGGTCATTTTTGGGGTGCACTGGGCGGCGGCGAAGATGGCCTTGCTGCTTCACCGACCGGTTAGACATCTGATGAAGGTGACACATTTTAGCAGGCGTTTTCAGAGCAGCCTTCAAATGCGTTTGAGTTTGGCGCATTACATTGAGGCCTTTCATACGGTCAATCGGTACTGTGTCACCTATGGGCAGTATGGAGCGATCACTTTTTCCTCTTATGGAAAGGTAGTGTATCTGGGTAATTTGATTGTTTGTTGACAATTAATAAAGTTTTTTGTTTTTTGCTAAACTTAGTGCATGTTCTTCTACATCAAGTTTCTTTTTTTTGCCTACAAGCTGTTCACCGTGTCAAAAGAGGTTCAAGAAAATTTTAAACAATAAAGTGATTTTATGTTTTTGTGAACTGAATTAAATTAAATAAATTACAAATCAAACAATTAATAAAACAATGACAGTGATACTTGAACGTTTTATAAAACAAAAAACACTTTGTAGTTCCAGACTGCAAAATGTCAGAGTGAGAAAGACAAATAACCTGACAAACAAATTAAATTTACAATGAAACTGATCTGTAGGGAATCAGTATTCGCTTCAGTATCCACCGTGATCACCGCCGTAGCCGTGATGATCATCATGGTGGTACTCCTCGTGGTGATACTCCGGCATGTGGTGATGATGGTGATGATGCTGTTCATGATGATAGTGGTGCTTTTTGTGGCAGTTATTCATGATGATAACATTGCCTTTGCCTTTCTTACCTAAAAACATAGGAAAAAATGGGTAAGTTTGTCAGTCAAACAAATCAGTTCATCGTTCATCAACAGAACTTACCCGTCTTCATGACCAGTCCCGGTCCGCAGCCATGACCACCACCTCCATGACCTCCATAGCCGCCATGACCTCCACCGCCTCCATGTCCGCCGAGAATAATGACATCATGGCCCTTACCACCGGCAAGGGCAAAGTTCACAAACGCTAAAACAGTTGCAAGCATCAGCGAAAAAATGATAAGTTTGTTCATTTTTTTCTTTCTGATTGTTTGTGAGGCAGCTGAAACAAAACTAAAAAACTCAAAACAAAATAACACTGATACTTTGCACCTGAACTTGAGCGCTTTTATACTCAAAAAAGAAGTAGCCAACTACTAGCACAGCTCCTGTTGAACTCTAAACTTGAGTTTTCTCTTTACCATTTACCGTTTTCTTAACCTGTCATCTAAAATGGCCTTGTTGTTGTCTTTCACTATCAAGTACAACTTTGGTGTTTTATGCTATTTATTTATTGCTTCCGCAATCATAAACACACCAAAAACAACAGCAGTTACGTCAGGTTCACATCAACTTGACAGTAAAGCAACAGCAATGTTTTAGGCATAAATAAGCTTCATTATGAACTCCTGTTTAATAACACTGAAAACGTTACTGCCGCTGCGGTTATCACTGTTGTTGTTTCTCTGTTGCTGTTATTGTTTGCACTCATAAAAAACACCTCTTTTTCAAAGTTAATTGCTGCATATAACTTGTTGCGGTAACGGGTGCAAACGGTTATGGCCGCCACGATAAAAGAACAAATCAGTAGTAGTTTACCTTTATGCAGCTAAACAAAGTGTAAAGTTAAGTAAGCAATTGATAACACTCAAATTTGTGTCGCTGTTTAGCACAGTTAATTAGCCTGATAATTAAGTCATTTGCAGTGGGAGAACTTGTGATATTATTGTGTGATTTTGTTCAAAGTGCAAGTTTCGGTTAGAAAGTACTTTTTTCTTGTTTTCACTTGTTTCATTAGAGCGTGAAAAGGGAGATTGCACTTGCACTCTTGTTTTGCTTTCCAACTTTTCACTCATCATCATCATCATTTGGAGATATTATACAATCACAACCAGCGATCCTAATTTGCAAATTTTCACGCTTCACCAAACATGGCTGTTGTTGCTGCTCACCACAAAGGAGAAACATTAGAAACAACAATAGTACTGGAAAGTAAAAGCAATGATAAAATTGCACAATTGCTAAATCAAAAACATTTTATAAAAACTTACAAACGCGTTAGAAAATACACCTAAATAAAATAAGTTAAATTATTTAATCGGCACATTTGTTTCTAAGATTTAAAAAAACTGCTGTTGTTAATCAAAACACTTACCTTCATAATCGCTTTTTAGTTTTTAATCAATCAAACTGTCTCAATAATAAACTGAAATAAAAAGAGAATGAAAAACAGAAAATATACCACAAATCTAGCCATCAGCTAGTTCAAGACAAAACAAAACAAACGCTTACGTCTTCTGCGATCAGCCAGCACCGCTGTTTTTGCGATCAAAGCAGCAAACACAATCACAACAACAAACACATAAATGTGCTTCTGCACAATGAAAACTCCGCCGGCAAATAATAAAAATTTTAATTTTTGATTCTGTAAGTTGATGAACTATGTTTTCGAGTTTTTGCTAGACACATCATCTAAATTTATTTTTATTTTTGGTTTTCATTTTTTGTTTGTAGCTGTTTCTGTTGTGCTAGTGCTGTGTCTCGCTGTGAGTGCCAAATTTTCAAAACTTTTTTCTCTACGTGAGTGTTTTTGCTTTGCTTTTCACTTTTGTGATAATTTTGACTGACCAATATTCTCACTTCTTTTTTAGTTTGCGAAAAGTTTGCATAGTATCACTGCAAATGTTTGATTTTTTAAAACATAAAACTTTGTTTAATAAACTTTTTATCTCACACAGGTTACAAGTAGAAGAAGAAGGAAAAGAAAGAGAATGTCACTTTTAAATCAACTACTAAAAAGAGCTTAACTCTAAGCAGAAAAGGTATTTAGAATAGCATTTAGCGCGTTGATAAAGGAAAACAGCAGCAGCAGCAGTAGTAGGGGTGGTGGTAGATTACAAGCATAAAGATTTCCTTATTAAGAGAAGAATGGAGCTAAAGCTAAAGGCTTTCAAAGACAGGCTAGGACGATGAAGTTTGCTCCTGGCAGTGGCCAATGATCGTGTTGATCTGGCCTTTCACGTCATTCAGCAGTGTTTTGATCTGATCGCTGCCGCTGCCGGCGCTCTTCAGCACACTGTCCACCTCAGTCAACAGGTCGGTCAGCCGGGACTGCACCAGTCTGAGGACGTTCTTCAGTGCCGCCTGCAGACTGCCAATCACCTCCGCTGTAGTCCCGGATATCTCACCGGTCAGATCGCCGCTCAGCTTGGCGAGCGTCTTCACCAGCGACTGCACCGCCGTGTCAAGCGCTCCCAGCAGCGATTTGACGAGGCTCAACGCCGCCGTACTGCTCTGCTGCACCAACTTATTAACGGTGTCCAGCAGCAGTTTCACCACCTGTTCGAAGAGCCCCTCCACGCTGGAGATGACGCCCTTCAGTGCGGTGGCCAGGCTGTCAGTGAGGGCGGTGCCCGTCTTCAACAGCAAGTCTACAATACCGGAGATTAGCTGATCGAGCGTGGAGAACAGCATTTGGAAGGTGGAAGTGAGCGTCTCGCCAATGCTGGACAGCACACTGCTGCCGGCGCCGATGAAGGCGTTGATGGTGGCACTCAGAGTATCCACTGTCCCTGAGACAATTCCAACGGCTGCCTCGAAGACCCCGGACACCCCATCGACGGGTAGTCTAGCTAAAGAGGACAGCATATCGAGTATGACCTTGTCAAAGGAGGCGTGCAGCGTTTGCAGGTTTTTGATGATTGCTAGGGGGAAGTGTAAAGGAGGAAGAAAAAAAGGAGGATAGGATTAGTTATCAAAAGAAATGCTATCAATAGTTCATTTTAATTTTGCTTCTGGATTTACTTTGTAACGTAAGAATCAGCATCGATGCCAGCGGAGAGCTTCCTGAAGAGGAGCTTGAACTCCCCAGAGCGGACACCTGAGCGATGGGACTCTTGAAGACGTCGGCGATCATGACGGCGGAAAGCAGCAGCAGCAGGCTGAAGCTGGCGACTCGAAAAGCAGAAGTTTTGGCCATTTTTCTTTTTGTTTGAGTGATTTAGAAATTAAAAATGAATTGTTAGTTGGCTTGTTTTGCTGTGACTTTTTCAGGCAAAAACGATCGACTTTTTATACCCATTTTTGACGGCTTTTAATTTGAATCACTCAAAGAAGGGCTGATAGAAAACTCAATGCAAAAATTGATTTCAGGTGTTCAGATCTGTTTTTTTTTCTTTTTTAGATTGTTCTTTTGATAAATAGTGAAAAAAAACTTTTATTCTCTGTTTACTCTATTTAAAATTATGCAACTGCAATACTTGAAAATGCAAATATTTAACAGATGTTTTAACTGAAATTGATAAACTGTCACCTTCAGTGTGCAATAATAAAGTTCATTTATTGGACAAAAGGCAAATTGCAGCTGTTTGGTTTCTTCATGTGACATTAGAAAAAAAAACAAAAAGATTTTTGTTTAAAAAATAAAAATAAATGTATTTATTTTGATTGACAGTTGCAATAAACCTTTTCTAATTTGATAAAACTGTAGCATGTGTTTTTATTTGTTTTAACTTTGCATTAAATTAAAATATTAAAAATGTTTTAAACTTGACCGAATGCGGTTTTTCTGTATACTTAAAAACTTTCATTTTTACAATTAAAGTTTGCGTTTATTTGACTTTAATACGCTGCCATTAACCTGCAATTGGCACCACCAGTTGATATTATCGCCAGTCGGAGCTGTTGTGCGAGCAACAATCTCAAAGTTGGGATAAACAATGCTGCTGCCATGAACGATAGAGGTCCAGTTGGAAGAAAGCTCATAGACAAACTGAGGAATCTTGTGAGCTAAAAAAGAACAAAAATGTAAACTGATAATCATTCGCTAAAATGTAAAACATACGGATCAATAAGAAGTGAGCAACTAAATTTTCTTCTTTTGGCCCTAAACTGGTGTAAAAGGCAACTTGGTACTCAGTTTGGCTGTGGTTGGAAAAATCATCCAGTGAACAACGTCCTCGGTGTTCAAGTGTCCCGAAAGAGGTTAACAGGTCAAAGTCGACAAAAGGACCAACTGATTTCCACTGCTGGGAGTCTATTTTTTGTTCAGCTGTCTTATTGCCGATCAGCTCACACCAGTAGTTTTGTTTTCGATCAAGGAGTTCAGTTAGCACAACGTCATAGTTTGGGAAAGTGTCTTGAGCGCCAAGGTGCACTGAAACGTGCGCAAAGTCGCCAAACGAGAGAATAGAGGCGCCGAAAACTAAAAATAAAAACGCTGTGTAATTTTGATTTTTGATAAAATTATTAGTTAAATACCATCAACATCGTAAACTGCCAAATGGCCATCTCGACTGCTGTAAAAGGCCACGCTGTAAGTTTGGTTTTGTGTTACAATTTCAGAATTTGACGTTGGCACTGAGCAGGTTAAAGAAAAGGGACTGTCCAGATGAATTGCGGTTACATTGCTTTTAAGGATTGGATGAGGCGGTGGGTTGATTGCAGAAACGGTAACCCAGTTGGCTGCTGACTCTGCATGAGTAGTATTATGAGCATTACAATAAAATGTGTCCACAAAAACATTTTTTGGTGTAAGGTCAATAGCAAATGTTGTTGCATTGAAATTGTCATTATCAGAAGATGGGCGTACTGAAGATAAGTAATAGTTGTTGCTTGCGTTTAAAGTTGTAGTAAATAGTTTTTCTTTGTGCCCAAAAGTTGATACTACAGTTTTTAACAATTAATTAGTTTGTTTTTTCAATTTTTTACATTAAAAAATAGTTTATTTTGAGTTTTACCTGGAACCTTAAACTTTGCATAAAAACCTGTTAATTCTTTAAAAAACAACATTGAAATTTCGCGATCAATACTTTGACCATTTGCAGGCATCATGCACTTTAATGTGAAAGTCTGGCCAACAAACACTTGACTGACGTTTGATGAAATATAAGTTTTGGCTAAATTAAAAGCAAACACTTCAAAACAGCCAATTTTTATAAGAAACATTACACACAAAAAATTAATTTTAGACATCATTATTTTTTAAAATTTGCAACAAATAAACTGAAAACAATAACTACAACGTATTTACTATTTTGTACATAGTTTTTAATACAATTTTGTAAATGCTAAAAATTTGTTGTTTTTTATCTCAACACTTGATATTAACCGTTTTCCTAATAAACACATCAGTTTATCAGTTTTACCACCACTTAAAACTTAAATGTTTTTATCTTTTTGTAATTATTAGCGCTAACATTACAGTGAATGCAGTAAAAAACTTCACAAAAATCATAATTTTATTTACATTTAAAAAAATAACAAAATTAAATTGATTGTACTTAAAAGTTCACAAAAAAATGCCTACACAAAATGCCATCACAGCATTAACCAACACTTATGGTTTTTAAAATTTGTCCCCTAGAGAGCCCATGTCCAGTATCGCTGCTGCTGCAGTCACAAACTGCTTACACCTCGTGTTCACAAACAGGTGTGATTTCCTTTTTGTGTCTTTTTTCCAACCGTCACTTTTATGACTCGCCGGCTGCCAGTAGACCTAGTCGCACAAAAATCTTTTCTTCTCCTTTGCCGAGTTTGCATAAACACACGCACAGTTCTTTTTCAGCACTTCTTCTTCTTCCTTTGCAAGAAACTTCTTCTGCAAAGCAAAAACAGCAAACTTTGTTTTCATTTTCAATTTATTTTTTTGGTTACTGCTGTTAAAAAAGATGGAAAACAATGCTCAAAACGCTGCTGCTGAAAACCGAGATCAAGTTGCACCTGGAAATGAAAACAGCGGTAAATTTTGATTTTTTTGCGTAAAATTTTCCTTTCGCAACACATTTTATATTCAAGCTAAAATTTAACATTTTTATTTCCTCACACCTATCAACACTAGACAGTTCAGTGGAGGAGATTGCGCCCTTTTCTCTGAAGAACAACAAGCGGCTCAATGGAAATCGTAGTAGTGGCGGTGATAGTTTCCACGACCTAAGCATTCCAAACAACGGAGGGAATGATGCCAATGCCGACCCAAACCCTGACCGAGTTCTTGCCTGTCCCTTCCGAGAAGTGTCCCTCGATCAGGAGCCCTGTCCCTCCCTTTTCTACAGTCCAGAGCAAATGCTCGCCCATCTGCAGACTGTCCACTGCCTGTCAGTCTTTCCAGGGCCTCCCATCTGCTCGCGTCCCTTTTACGGTTGCCGTGATTGTGACAACATTTTCGTTGAAAAGACCGATTACCTCAGCCACTGCAAACACGTCCACGAGATGACCATTACGGTGTAAAAAAGCATTGAAATGCTGTTGTTGCTTTTAATAACTTGACCATTGTAGGACGATTGCAACGATCGATTTTTGATCATTTTATCAGTACCCTCATTTTGATTATCCTCACCCAAATTTCTGTAAAATTCCTATCTGAGCACCCACACACCAACACAGCATAACGTAATCTACGACGGTTCACTAACGAGGGAACATCACCCCACAGTAATCGCTGATTAACCCGACTAGAGTATCGTTAGAAAGGTCTTTTAAAATAAAAATTTACGTGTTCGGGCGTTTTCTGCATAACTTTGCATTTCCCGAGAAATCGGGTTTCATAGTTGACGTCGTCTATATGTTTCACTATGTGTCTAAAGCAAAAACAATCGATACTAAAAACTATCAAAACAGGAAACTGCAGTGACAGTGAAAGCGAATTTACAAAAAAGTCAACTTTGAAACCTGATTTTTTGGGAAATGCAAAGTTATGCACAAAACGCCCGGACACGTAAACTTTTATTTTAAAAGACTTTTCCAACGATACCCTAGTCGGGTTAATCAGCGATTACTAGGGTGTGATGTTCCCTCGTAAGAGCTACACACTTACAAGCGTCACACAAACGTCTCAAATTGACTTTAATGCATAGAGTAGCTGCTCATATATTAACAAACAAGCGACTGACTTTAAACTCTCAAAGTCCACATCTCTAGAGACCTATTTGCCGCTACTGTAACAAATGAACTAAAAAACAAAAAAAATAAATTTTTTTTGTTTTTTTGTAGTTGATAGTTTATATACAACACTCGCGTGCGCAGTAACTGAACCAACTGCTTAATCAACACAATTTCAATTTTTTGCTATGAACTAAAAGTTCAGGCATCGAATCACACTGTTTGGTCAATGTACAAACTGTTAAGGTGGCAAACAACGAGACTACATTTTTATATCTACTTAAATGCCAAAAAATTACACTTTTTAAAAGATTATCAGAGATATATGAAATACTGCTTTTCTGCAATAGTTGCTACAAAACTGCTGGTTGCTACTCAATTTAAGACTTCCTAGATAACAAACCCAATGCAAAAAGTTTGCAAGTCCTTAAAGAAAGAAGTACTCTCTTCTGGGAAAATCACCGCAGTTGCGAGTACGTTGGCCATTGGAAATTGTTCCCCTGGGGCTGCCATGTTCGGCATGCAACTGCTGCTGCTGCTGCTGCTGCATTACACTTGATAAGAAAAACAAACGCTCATAAACACACACACACACAAGTGCACAGGTGTGCGTTCCCCTTTGAGTCTTTTTTCCAACCGTCACTTTTATGACTCTCCGAATGCCAGTGGACCTAGTAACGCACTGAGGCCTTTTCTTTTCACTTTTTGCTGTGCCGAGTTCTCATAAGCACACACACAACTCTTTCTCAGCACTTCATCTTCTTCATTTGCAAAAACCTCTTCTGCATCAAAGACAGCAAACTTCGTCACCTTTCGAAATCTATTTTTTCTACTGCTGTTTAACAAAGATGGACAACAATGTTTTGAGACGTTCTGCTCGTCAGGCAGCATTTTCGGCTAAAAATGCTGTTGCAACTGCTACAATTTCATCAGCGGGAACGTCTTCTTCTTCTAAAAACCGAGAACTGGTTGTACTTATAAATGAAGACTATGGTAAGTTTTTATTTATTTGCATAAAAACTCTCTTTTTGCACAATTTATACTTAAACTTAAACTTTATTTTTTATAATTTTTTAGACATTGCTGCCCGTTTATCAACCCTTGACCTTTCAGTGGAGGAGATTGCGCCCTTTTCTCCAAAAAACAACAAAAGGCTCAATGGACGCGGTGGAGATGATGGTATCAATTTTCTTGATATAAACACTCCAAACAGCTTGAACAACCCAATCCACAGGATTGAACGCAACGACGAGGACAACAGCATCTATGAAATTTCATCAATTGACAGTGATGGAGATGATGAAAATGAAAATGATAATGGAGGTGGTGGTGGTCAAGATCAGAAAGGTAAACACTTCACTTTTACATAATTCTATCTTGTATGTTTCTAATTCACTAACTTTTTCTCTTTAGTGCCATCTATTTTGCCTAAAAGTAAAAAGGGAACAAGGGAGGAAAGGCGGGTACGCCATTTCGTTGACCTAGATCAGCAGCCGTCGACCAGTCGCAGAGTTCACCCCTTTGGCGTTGCTCAGGAGCTGGCCTTTAACTGTCAGATGAAAAACGAAGAGAACCGGCAAAATGTCCACTCCACGATTATACATCACAACAACAACAGGAACAACATCAGTGACAGATATCCAAGAGGCCTTACTCCTTCTCCTCCTCCAGCTCAGCCTTCAACCTCCTCGAGAATCCACAATCCAAAATCTGTGGCTGAGCCCCAAACACTGCCACCGACCACAGCAGCAGCAACAATTGTGAGGGAAGCAAATGTCACTCGACCGCGGCGGCAGAGACAACAACAACAGAAAAATAGTCATCAGTGTCCGCCGTCAACTTCAACAGCTGCTGCTGCTGCCGAGATTGACATCATCCAACAGGATACTCCACCGGCCTCTCCTACTCTTTCATCTTTTCAAACCGAAACAGCAGACGAAGAAAACTATCTTTTTGAAGAGCACTACAGTTCTTCCGGCCAGCAACAACCTGCTCAAACTCCCGTTTTAATGACAGTTGTTGTTGCTGCTGCTGCTGCTAATGCTGCCGAAACAGCAATTACTGGCACAGCAAACAATAATCGGCCCCAGCGCCCTCAAACTGCGCCCCAAAACGCACAGTTCAACTGTCGCTACTGCCACAAACAGTACGTCAAACCGACTTTTCTGCAGAGGCACGAGCGGGAGAAGCACGGAGTGGATAATCTACATGTCATGGCCAATGCCAATGCCAATGCCAACCCCGATGCCAATCCTCATGCCAATGCTGACCTGAACAACTCCACGCCCAACGTTTACTTCACCCCGCTACGCCCATTTGCCTGTTCACTCAAAATGTCCCCCGACCAGGAGCCCTGTCACAACGTCTTCTTCAAACCGGAGCTCTACCTCAGCCACCTGGAAGTTGACCACGGCGTTTCCTTTACCTCCATGCCGCCCGTCTGCACGCGCTCCTTCTGGGGCTGCCCCGGATGCGGCAAAATTTTCCCCAACAAGACCGGCTACCTAGGCCACTGCAAACGCGTCCACGGGGTGTTCATAACCGTTGGGCAGCTGCAGCAGGGGCGAGTGTTCACCTGTGATATCTGCGGAAAGGTGTGCGCCAATCGATCCGGCCTCACCCACCACCGAATCAGAATGCACCCAGGGGAGCCGCAGCAGCAACAGCCAGAGTGGCAGCTCTGGCAGCCAAACTAATGTAAAACTATGCACAAACAATAGTTTATCTTTTTTGTAGATAGATGACTTTTTTGGGATTATTTTTCACTGTATTTGATTTTCTTGACAAATAAATTATACTTTTTTCTTATACGTTTTGTTTTTTGTTTTAGTAAAATGCTACTTTTTAAAACATTTGAAAAGCAGTTTTATGTAAACAACTTAAATTAAATGTCCTTTTTTAAAGGGTTGTAGCGACTTGATCCATCGCTCCAAACTTCACATGCAGTCTCTCACTATCTCAGACTTTTTACCTCAAGCGCTCGAGGTGATAACACACAGTCTCTTACTTTACGCGCTCTTATCATCAGGCACCTTCAGGCACAGCAAGCACAAGCAGTATCTCAGTGCATCTCGGACAGCTTATCACGGCTACCGAAACTACTAGTGTTCACGCGCTCGACCGACGACTGATCAATTGCCTCGCTATCAAAACTTCCAGCATCTCTGCTGCTCAGCATATAAGCTCTGGCTACACAAGTACTCTTGACGCAGTGAACGCAGTGCCTTCCAACCTCAACATCATCACTCGCGTCCCGGTACACACTACCGGTCATCAACACAGGAAAATGGTCTACTACGGTATCACTCTACAGACCATCTCTCGCAGTTTCCTCTTACACCCTTTCCTCTTAGTTCGTAGTTACCAATAAAGGCTTCAAAACCACAAAAGCCCATTCTGCCTCTTTGCCTGTTCAATGGAGTCACGTTAGAAGATCAACTTAACTTGGTCGACCTCACGGCTGACCAACGATCCTCTACATTGGTGAGCCGGACGAATTCGCCTCTCTCAGACGCTCAAACACCAAGTCCGCTCTCTCTACATTGGTGAGCCGGACTCCCGTCCTTCGCCCTTCAAAATCCTTCTGAAACACTCCACAGGCTCTCTGCTGTCAGCTCCTGCCGTCGCGCACGATTCTTTTGTACATCATCATCTGCACTACTCGGCAACTCACCTCCAGTCGCTTAGGCCAAAACATTCACCACTGGACTGCCCAGCACCTCGTGTACAGCTGAAGCAACGGCACGATGCAAGTCAAACTTTCGTTTTCACCTGGCTAACACCTTCCAGGTCTGTCGCCTCAAATTTGGCGACAATGGGCTCGCAAAAACTCGCTCCCTCTCTGCTGATGCTGCGCTCACTAGCGCCTCGCAATCTTCAACTCGTCCGCCACCTACGGCCGTCTCTCGGCGCACTGGTTTTGAACTCAATTTGCGCTTTCATCACTCAGCAAGCTCTGGAAATGGCTTTCGCAGATCTAAACATCAACAGCAGCTACACACCATCAAAGCGGAAGTGATACCAGCACATGAGACCATCGCGATTGTAGTGCTTGTCTGAGGAAGAGCCTTCCTTTCGGGAGCGATTGCGAGAAGCAAAGCGGTTGCAAGAACTGGAGCGATTGCGAGACTGAGAGCGCTGGCGAGAAGTGGTGATGCCGTTTATTTGATTACCACCACGAGTGGCAAAAAGGGCGTGCAGGTCGTCAATGCTGGCCATCAGCTTTTCAAAAGCTCTTGCTGATAGCTTCGATCCCTCTAATCACCTGGCCAGCATCGACGACCTGCACGCCCTTCTGGCCACTCCTGGTGGTAATCAAATAAACGGCATCACCACTTTTTGCCAGCGCTCTCAGTCTCGCAATCGCTCCAGTTCTCGCAACTGCTCTGCTTTTCGCAATCGCTCCCAAAAGGATGGTTTTTCTTCAGACAAGCGCTACAATCGCAATGGTCCCATGTGCTGGTATCACTTCCGTTTTGGCAAGAAGGCCCAGAAGTGTAACAAGAAAGGTTGTCCTCTTTGCAAAAAGCGAAACGACAACCAGTAGCTAGTCAAGGGACGCTAGCCACTGTCGTTGCAAGTCGCCTCTTCGTTCTCGACTTTATCACGGGCGAGCAGTTCCAAATGCCACTAGCCTGTTCAATGGAGTCACGTTGCAGATCAAAACTTAACTTGGTCGGCTTCACGGCCGACCAACGATTCGCTACAAAGTTATAAACTTAAGCCTTTTAAGCGATTGGGTGAATATCCTTATTCATCACCAAATTATACAATTTTTTTAAATAATAATTGGCGCTCCGCCACAACTTTACAGTTTTTTTATTTTGATGTAAACCTTACGCATTTAATGACATACAATTTTGAGTGCAACGCAAAAAAAAGAGCAAAAAGAGAAACTTTACCAGCACAATTTGACAGTGAAAAGGTGCATTACCACAAATTAACAAACCATTTTTTCACAAACTAAAAAATCTATGCGGGCGCGAAAATTGAATAAAATTAATGTTTTAGAGATTTAAATACATGCGCACTTTTTTTAGTTTGAATGAATCAAAAATGTTTTCATTGTTTAAAGTTAATGCTTTATGGTTTTAAAATTAGGATTTTATTAAATCTTCATCATTCAACATTCAAGCAGGCAAATTGCAGCATGTCCACTTCCCTCTCTGCTCAGTTTCTTACCGTCGCTGTGATAGCCCTTCAACGGCAACTGTATCACCAACGAGGACTGAATTTGAATCCTGATTTACTAAACCCCAACTCCTGGCTAAAGCCAAGCTACGACTTTATCATCGTCGGCGGCGGTACGGCGGGCAGCATCCTCGCATCGAGGTTATCGGCATGCCCAAATCAGTACTCAGTTCTGCTCCTCGAGGCCGGCGGACCGGTCAGCGTAATTACCGACATTGTTCCGCTGAACTACCGAATGGACACTGCGTGGAACTACCGAACTGTGCCGCAGAGGTACTCCGCCCTTGGCATTGCCGATCGGCGAATTAACTACCCTCGAGGGCGGATTCTAGGTGGCTCCAGTAGCACCAACTACGCAATGTACATTCGAGGAAATAGACGTGGTTTTGATGAGTACGAGCAACGATTTGGAGCCAGTGGCTGGAACTATGAGAACTTTTTGAAGTACTTTATTATTTCGGAGAATAACACTGATCCAGAGGTGGTGAGGGCAAATCCGGGGTTTCATGGAACGGGTAACATGCTTTGACTTGAGAAAAACTTGTTATTTTGTGTAATGAAAGCTTTTCATTGTTTAGCTGGCCCAGTGCAAGTGTCCACCGTGCCAAACATTGACCCAATTTTCAGTCGATGGAACTCGGTTGCTCGACGCTCCGGTTGGAACTCAACCGACGTCAATGGACCTGATCAGTACGGTTCGGTGGTGCTTCAGGCCACCCAATCTCCGCTCAATTGGACCCGACAGAGCGCCTACAACGCCTACATTGAGCCGATTATTTTGGAACGACAAAACAATCTTCAAGTTGTTGTGAACGCTCACGTTACAAGGATTCTTTTTGACCAAAATTACACTAAAAACACTCCAACAGCAGTTGGCGTTGAATTTGTACTGCTTTCTAAAGTGCAAAACAAAACCTTCACCGTCAAAACACGAAAAGAGGTGATCATCTCCGGAGGAACGGTAAACTCGCCGCAGATTCTCATGCTCTCTGGAATCGGTCCTAAGGAGCACCTGAAAGAGGTGGGAGTATCCCCACTGATTGCCGACCTTCCTGGCGTGGGAAGCTCACTTAGTGAACACTTTATCGTCCCCTTTGACTTTCTGCTTGACAATCAAACTGAACTGGGCTGGACAAGTGGAAGTGACTCCTTGTCGACGGTGCAAAACTTTTACAACTTTTTTGTCCGATCTTATGGCCCACTGACACGGTATCCCGGTCTGGAGATGTACATTGCCAGTGGGGTGAATGGTGACCGGGACTGGCCCGATGGGATGCTCTACCTGGTGTATAATCAAAAGTGTGCGTTTGAAAACTTATAGCATACTGAAATCGTTTCTAAAACTTTTCCTTTTAAAAAACAGACTACGACCTCGAAACCTCAATTAACTACTATGATTCAGCCAGAAGAGAAACCTGGCGCCAGTACCTAACACCTCTGATCGGAAATCAGCGAAACTTTCACGTCGAGTTCGGCGTCTTCAGGCCACTTTCAAAGGGGACTATTCGCCTTGCCTCAGCTGACCCATTCGAGTATCCGCTCATCGACCCGAACTACTTCTCCAACCGCCAAGACTTGGTCGCCTTGTTGCAAACCATGTCCATTGGACTTCGCCTGACAGAGGATCCTGAGCTTCAGGAGGTACTTCACTTTTACGCGCCTATTCCGGGGTGCACCCTGTGCTCAGGCGGAGTTCCACTGAGCCGGTGTTACTCGTATCTTGCCTGTGCGGCGACTTCCTTTACCGGGACTACTTCTCACCCGGTGGGAAGCTGTCGAATGGGCAATGGAAGCAACAACATTGCCGATCCCGAATCGCTGATGGCGGTCGTTGATGAGCGTCTTCGGGTGAAGGGCGTCTCCGCCTTGAGAGTAGTGGACGCTTCGGTGATGCCGCTGGTGCCTAATGCCAACACTATGGCGGCGACGATGGCCTTGGCAGAGCGGGCGGCGCAGATCATTAAGGAAGATTATAACTGTAAGTTAAGGTAGTTAGCTGCTTAGATTTTTTTAAATAATATAATATGCCAATGAAGATAAATGAATGAAGGAGGTTCCGAGGTTTTACTCTTGGCGCAAGACAGACTGAGGAAGCAGGACTGCCAAATCCTGCTGGCTGGAGGAGTAGATATCAATTCGGAGAATTGACTTGCTCGATCCGCGGTAGTGCCTGCCCAAGTACTACTGATGATTAACTGCAATCTCCTAGTGCTGAGATGTTAGCCAAGTAGTGCAGTTATGGGGGCTGTCTTAGTTGTGACTTCAAAAACACTGTCACATCAGCTCACAGCTAATAAAGCCGAAAACTGAAATTGAAGAATGATTGAGAGGAATGAAGAAGGATTGAAACTGAAAAAGAATTGAAAGGAATAAAGGACTGAAAGGAATGAAAAGTGAAGGAATGAATGCAAGAATCGTATTGAAATATTGTTTTATTGGGTGAAAAAAGAACCAAACAGTACAAGTGAAGAAACTAGTGTTTGGTGAAAAACCAGCAGAAACCTGCGTCTGCTGTTGAAAACTGGTAATTGTTTCAATTCTTCTCTCCTGCGCGCGGGGAAATGGAGAAGTCTGGTGCTGTTGAATGACGGAATGAAGAATGAACTGGCCAAAAGGCTCCGGGTCAGGCTGGCCACCCTCACCGTGTCTTTGCGCTCAAACGCCGTACCACCGACCCCCGAATCACTGCTCCTAGGTCTCTTTTATACTGCGGCGACGTCTCGCGTGCTGTAAGAAAGAGTAAACTTTACACTGCCAAAGTAACCTCAAATAGCCCAGTAGAGTGCGACTACGTCATTGGAACAAGTGTCTTGTGTTGGTGTCTACTGGGTATGTGCAAATCGGGTCGGTTAGGCCTCCCTCTAAGGATGGGCAATGTACAGTTTCTAACTTTGTATTGGTTGTCCGGGGAACAAGTGGACGATGTCTGTGTGGGAAAATGACAAGCACTCTGATTTACTAATTTCACAGCAAACCACTCTTACTAATGGATCTCTGCGTTCGGTCGGTCGCTCTGTCAAAACCTCCACTCAAATTACTTTCTGTGACATCTGCCGTCATGCTAAAAAACTTGGGTGATCAACGATTGTAAAATCTTTCGCTTTCTGTTTAAACTTCGTTTTAAAACAAAAAAGAAAATAATTCCATTTTACATATTTTAAATATTCCTGTTCCCAAATTTATTAAGTAACCCCAGTAATGTCAAAAATAATAAAAAATTACAAAAATTAAACTGAATTTTGCATTGTTTGTCGTACAAGTGATCGTTTTTTTATGATTCACACAAATGAACAAGATAAATTAAAACTTTGTATTAGATATGTAAATAACCTCTCGATTGATTTCGCTAGCATCTTCCGTTTGCTCCAATAGTCCATAGCCATTTGTGCCCCAGTCTATTTAAAATAAATAACATAAATTAAACTAAACGGATTCACAATGAAACTTGCACTTACCCGGGCCATAACTGTTGCGGATAATCCAGTAGGGCTTTCGATAGTAATCAGGTTCCCCGTAGCCAACCACTACTACTGAATGCTCGGTACCGCCCGACACTTGAACATCCGATGATGAGAGCGCCCAGTATTTGTCGTAGTCGTTGAATTCTTTTCCGACTGACACTGTTACACTAATAGGGCCGTACTGTTCGATGACTTCCATTATAGTCTTGGCATTGGCGTTCTTTTCCAGACGGTTATATTCAAATGCATTTTGGAAAAAATGCGGGTAATTGAAACGATCACCAAACAAATAGAGAAAATCAAGCACATTATGGCGGTGACCGAAACAATAAGTAGCTTGGCGCTCAAAACGGTATCCAAAGTCTTGGGTTTTACAGATGCCATTAACTCGAATGTACTCCAACGCCATAAAGGTAGCACCACCGTCGCAACCTCTCGTGCTACCGCAATCAACTAACTCCTGCTTCGACAAACTCACTGGTCCCTGATTAGTTTTCCAGCTGAAGACTCCTTCCACGACGCCAGCTCCGGCAAACGCCCAGCTACTGTTACAGTCTGTCTTTGCAAACAGCCCAAAGATCCAACCAGGGTAAACTGAAAAACAAAAGTAGCATTAATGGA
>JAALOO010000653.1_pt1 | contig 29364 bp, 25 predicted proteins | sample 7257641 | NCBI WGS metagenome assembly JAALOO01 (sample SAMN14085613, study PRJNA598686) | mite metagenome | biome: ENVO:01001000; feature: ENVO:01001002; material: ENVO:01001226; isolation source: single female mite from University of Michigan culture on fish food culture... ...
CTGATCAACTCGAGTTTGGTATCATTAGAAAGATGCCATTTATCTCGTGTTACTGTTGAAAACCGTTTTTCAATATCTTTAACGGTGTATTTTCTAGAGCACAAAATGTGCGTGAGGAGAAACAGAGAAATGGAGAAAAATCTTTTTTTAGGGATAAGCTGATAAAATTGCTTGAAATAGTATTTTATCAGTTTTGAAAATTAATATCAAGGTCAAACGTGATAAATGGAAAGTAATATGGGGTGTTTTCACTTTGACAATAACAAAAAAAATTTTTATTCATTTTTCTACATTTTTGAAACTCAATTTACTTGAAAAAATTAACAAATTATCACCAAAATGAGCCACCCTAAATATTTTCGAGCATTTTATCGTAACACTGAAGTTTACCAAGACGATGTAATCACTTTAACTGCCGTTGAAGAGCTAGACGTTGAAAATTCTGCCAAAACAAATTCAATTTCTGATATGACAACAACTGCAAAAACAACTTTACATCTCAACAAAACAACAATACACAAATATTATTATATCACTCAAAAACTTTTGATAATTATTGCTGCAATCTTTGTTATTATTTTAATAATCTTTACTGGACTACATTTTTACAAAGTAAAAACTGAATATAATCAAAAGTTAAAACATCGTCGTGCTTTTATTCGCTCAATGGCTCGTTCTGCTTGGTCAGCTTATAAACAATACGCTTGGAACCATGGAGCACTAAAACCATTTGCAAAAAGACCAATGCCCGAAGTTGACCATGATCAAAAACCCGGATACACAATTCTGGCAGCAATGACCACTTTAAAAGTAATGGGTCTAGAAAAAGAGTTCAGTGAAGGGCGAGATTGGATTTTGAACAATAGTTTTGAAAATCGTTTGGCAACGACAAAGCAGTACTTAATAGTTGATTGGCCAATAAACGCCTACATTGGCAGTTTGATGTCACTCTACGCCTTAACTGGCGAAACAGTGTATCGAGAAAAAGCTGTTGCAGTGGAGAAAATTCTTGAGCCAGCTTTTGACAACCAAACCGGCTTTCTCCATCTAGAACTTCATCCTGCCAATAAAATTGCAAAAACTAAAATTTACAATGATGAAGAAAATGAAAATGGAGAAGGTAGTGCAGGGAACAATTTTCTATTCTTCATTGGCCACCAGTCACCGGCTTTTCTCTATTTAGCTGATGCGACAAGTAACAGTAGGCTGAAAACTCGATTAAGAAAAATATTTACAACAATAAAAACTGTTGAAAAACCTAATGGACTTTACTTTGAAGCCATCAATGTAAAAACCGGCAAATGGTCACAAACAGAAGTTGTTGATGCAGAACACGGCGTTTTCTTTTTCAATGACCTAATTCAGTCTTACATTATGCAATCTGAAAGCGGCAACCCAAACAATAAAGAAGCGCTAAGGATTTTTTGTGATGCCATTCAGGCTATGATTAATATTGGAATGTTTCAAGATATTTCCCTTAAGAAAAATGAATATGATGCTCTTGACACAGCAAAAGGTTTGACAATAACAAAAAGGGTTTTAATTTTTTAAATAATTTTAACTTTTTAGATACTTTCAACATTACCTTCTTCAGTCGATACTACCATAAGGAACGTCGCATTGAAACAACTTCAATGACTTCACCAGCCTGCATCTTTGGTTCAGTTTTAGCGCTGGGCTCTAAAGAACTGGAAAAAGTGTACGGCACCTCAGCTCAGTCTGCCCTTTTCTGGTCTCTGGCCATCAAGCTGACAGCCACCTGTCGATTGGCTGCAGTGTCAACGGAAACCGGCCTTCTTCCGCAGAGTTTCATGCTGACAACGACTTCCACCGGCAGAGAGGTAGTGGCCGGCAAAGATCCATTTCAGTCGCGCTACTTTCTCGACTCAAACTACGTTCAATCGCTTTTTGTTTTATGGCGACTAACCAAAAGTGAAATGTACCGGCAGTATGCCTGGGAGTTTGCAAATGCTATCCAAAAGCATTGCCATGTGCAGGCAAATAAAAGTGATGGTGGCAACGGCGGTTACACTGACATCGAAGACGTCAATGTAGTGCCCACTCACTACCTCATTGACTACCAGTCACCGCAATTCCTCAGCGCCACTTTAAAGTATCTGTACCTAATTTTTGAGGAGAATGACGTGTTACCGCTGGACAAGTGGGTTTTCACTGACGCAGGACAGCCGTTGCCCATTTGTGGTCGCCATGAGCGGTATCCAGTGTCTGCTTGCTCTTAAAAGGTACATACCAATACTAATGTTTCTTAAATTTTAATCAAGAAAGTTGTTTTTCAATATTTTTTCAATACATTGAGATACAATAAAAATTTTACTTAAAATGTGTATAATTGTAAAAACTAGTTCAGATAATTTTAAAAAAATTGGTTATATCAAAATGCATTAAAACGGTTTTCTTTACTTTCGTAGCAAATTGATTTTAATCAGAAAAAAGAAAAAGAAGGATACAGGATACAAAGCAAAACAAGTGTAAAAGCTACTAGTGTGTGTGTGCACTGCACACTGTGCAGTATAGTCACTGATTTAAAACAAAAAAAAGAAAAATAATGACAAGTTAGTGAAAACAGTGTGTTTAAACATTGTCATTAGTATAGTTTTATTAATTTTTCAGTGATGTGGGGTCATCTTGTTTTTGTCAAACAGTTTATAGTTGTACAACAACTGTTGAAGGCCACACTACAACGGCAACTCAAGTTGGCTAAAAAATATATTTGGGGGCATTTTAAGGCGAATTTACACCATGTCGTGGCTGCTCTGGCTGCTCTTGGGGGTACTTCTGTTTCACCGGTTGTGATGATAAGAAGTGCTCTGGTGACAAATGTCGGGCTGTTTTGGAGGCTGTTGGGAATATTACTGCTGCCCAAGTTGTGATGATGAAACGTGCCCTGGTGGCAACCAGAGCAGTGACGACATTTGCCACCAATTCACTTCTCATCACCACAACTGGTGCAGCAGCAGTATCTCCGCACTCAGTACAAAAGCTAAATCAAAAATAAAATTTTAAATCCGGTGTCCAAACCTCTTTATAATGTGACATTTATATGATTTTTTAGAAAGACCTCTTATTTGCAAAATAACGGAAACGGGAATCGCGGACTACTATTTAGTTGATGTAGGAGCAAACAATCAAACTATTCATAGTACACAATGCGAGCCAACACCCATTTACACAAACGCGCATTTAAAAAAAGTGGATATCAACAACTAGAGCAAAGTTTTAAAAATCAGAAAAAAATAAAAAAACGAAAACAATCACAAAACCCACCACAAACATTACAGCTACCACGAACAAAACCGGCAAAAAATCGTTTTGTGAAATTGACAAACAAATTTTTTCGGTTTGCGCCTCAAATGCTAATTTTTCCTCAAATCCTCAGCCGCAATGTCAGTTTTCTCTTTTTGAAAACCTAAACACCACACAAATAAAAATACGACATAGTAAACAATTGCCTTAAAATGCCCCAAACATGCTTTTTGGCCAGCATAAGTTGCCGTTGTATACCCGAATGTCATGCAAAAGTAGTGGCTGCTCTGGCTGTTGTTGGGGATACTGCTGCCGCACCAGTTTTTGGTGATGAAATGTGACCTGGCTGGACTGGTTGGCGGGAAGTAATTTTGAACAAGGACATCTACAAACTTCAATGACCAAAAAAATTAAAAGTTGTTTTTGAAAAAAAAACATTAAAAATGCAAATAACTTACATTGGGAAAAATTGGAAAGAGTGAAAACAAATTCGCCCCATTTTCCCGACAACTCAAAGATTATTAAGTTGCATACCATTGGAAAGGTCTAATTGCCCTGAATACAAATGTATAAGTATCTAAATGGCGCCAGGAACGGTTCTTTAGAAAATCGGGTTTAAAGTTGACCAAAATATGCAGTTTAGCAATACTGTTTTGTTTTTGCCAGTAACACTGCGGCTTAACTCCGTTAGGTGGCGCAAGCAGCAGCAGGTAAAGCATTGCCAAAGGTACAGTTTGGACCCAATTTTCTCAGGAACCGTTCCGGGCGCCACTTTGATTTTTACATATTAGTACTCATGGCATTTTTAGCTTTCCAATGGTGTGCAACTTATTATTCTTTGAGCTGTCGGGAAATTGGGGCGATTGACTATGAAGACTTGTTTTCACTCTTTGTTTTACTTTTATTTTTGTGGTATTTAGGCTTAAAAGGAGGAAATTGACACTGCTGCTGAAGATTTAATAAAAAAATTAGCAGTTGAGGTGCAAACCAAAAGATTTTGTTTGTCAATTTCCCAAAACGATTTTGTTGCTGGTGTTGTTAGTGGCGGTTGTAGTGTTTGTGGTGGGTGCTGTGGTTGTTTGCGTTTTCTTCTGAATTCTAAAACATTGCTCTAATTGTTGATATCCATGATTTTTTCAAGTGCGCGTTTGTGTATATAGGTGTCGGTTCGCATTGTGTACTATGAATAGTTTGATTGTTTGCTCCTACATCAACTAAATAGTAGTCCGCGATTCCCGTTTCCGTTATTTTGCAAATAAGAGATTTTCCTAAAAAATCAAATAAATGTCACATTATAGAGAGGTTTGAACACCGGATTTAAAGTTTTATTTTTGATTTATATAAGTGGCTAACTGATTTAAGCAGCTGGCTCATAATATTCTGAAGGTTCATTAACTTAAAAAAATTTTTGGTTCACGACTGCACCAATACAATTTATATTTTCTTTAGCTACGGAAGCCTGAAGTAAATTTTATTTTATTTAGTTACGGTAAACAGAATGTACGGTAATAAAAAGAGGAGATGACAATTTTGAGAACTGATGAAGTGCGACTCGGTACAATGCGTTGATGCAACTAATTTCTATTTTTTTCTACCTGTCTTTATATGCACCCCACTTAATGATTCAGCATTTGTAGTTTACACATAAACAACACAAACACAAAAATAACATAATGGAGATAACTGCGTAGTTGTAAGTTAATGCGCTTTACCCATTCTAGATTATCAAAAGTGGTATATAATTACCCGTTTGCCTTTGAACAAACGGGGCCCCCGGATGAGCCGACTTTACGACATTTTTCGGCTTGTTGCCAACCAACTTTGTAAATTCTTTTCATTGAAACAAATACTAAAAAATGAATAAAAAAATTTAAAAACAAAGCTATAGTTGACCATTTTTCCATTATCGTTTAAAGGGCCCAAAACAAGTCAACATTGGGCATTTTTTCAAAGCGTCTAATGATCATCAGTGACCCGCAGGTCAAATTTTGGGTTCTTCTCTATAGGAGTTTCCAGCGAACAGGGCTATCTAATAATGAACAAAGCCGATTTATGCTTTTTTAAGAAAAACAAATTTTTTTGATTAGTGAACTAGAGGTGCGCTCTGATGTGATATATGTTACCACATTCGTTAACAAGGTTTGCTCGAGTAATTTTTGTAATAAAATGCAACAAATAGTTTTACTATTGTTTGGTTTGTGTGTGCCTGATATCAGTGAGTCCCCCAATTTTGCGCTTGTGATTAGAGCCACCACCCGCACCGATTTCCTGAGCCTTGTGAATGCAGTCGATGTGCTAGAAAGCAAATTAGTTGTGAACAACATTTAAAATATCTTTTGTCCTGTGGCAAAGAGTCACCAGTGTTGGCCTTTGACAAGGTTTTGCTCGAATAAGCTTTGCAATAAAATGAAACAACCTGTTTTGCTATCGTTTGGTTTGTGAATGCCTGTTATCAGTGAGCCCACTTATTTTCCACTGACCATTGACTAGAGCTAACACGCACAACAAATCTCTGGGCCCTGTGAGTGAAGATGTCGTGCTGGGCAAGCACATTATCTGTGAACAACAGATAAAATATCTTCTATCTTGTGGCAGGTGGTCATTTTCTACAGAAAATCTTGCTTTTTATGCTTGACACAGTATGTGCACAGTCCATTTTTTTGAAACAATACGTTTTATTAGCTTGTTAGGATTATGGGCACTTTTTAGGGTACAAGCTATGCAACTGATATTTTTCTTTATTCAAACAATAAACTGGCAAATTAGCCTGAAACGAAAAATTGCGTTGGCATTCAGTACCCTGTTTTATTTTAGTAGCTTCTTAGTTGGCAACGTTTTATTACTGATTTTGTTAGTAAGCAAAGTGCTTTCAAGAAGACTGCATGCTCAATTTTTATTTTAAATTCCAAACTTTAATTTGTTTTTCATTTTATTAAGAGTTGGCAATTATATGCTTACTATTGTTTTGAAAACTGTTTATTGTTTATTATTTTTAAAAAATACTTCGTCTACTAGCCTGCATTGTCAGGTTTTATCTTAAAATGGCAAAAACTTTTTTCCTTTATTTGACCATTTTTGTTTTTGTTAACTTGGTTTCATCTGGTAAGTTTTTTAATAAAATTGTACAAAAATATAACTTTTATCAATTTAATATAGAAACTACTTATTACTACTGCAAACAAGATTTCACAATAGCTTATTTTGTTGAAAATACTAGCAACTACAGCGTTTTAAGTCTTTTCCCTGCAAAAAAAGAATTTTTCTTAACACATTGCAATTGGAGAATTACCACAGCGACTTCCGGATCTTATTTGAATTTAATCAACGTTAACTTACTTTCAAATGACAACCTTACTATTGGGTGTAATGGTTTCAGTGAAATTTTTTTTCACACAAATGGGGGTTTTTTTCAACAAAAACTTGTCAGTTTGGCCAAATGCAGTTATGTGATTGTTGCACTGTATTTCACAGAAAATGTTATTGACAAAAATGCTTCTAATCAGCGCACGTTTCTTGCTCACTACTACCCTTCAGTTATTCCACTTCAGCAAAACACTGGTCAGTTGACTTTTCCTAAACTCAAGAAAGTCATCTCGATTCCAACTGGTAGGATGGTGTTTCAACCGGGCCAACTCTTTGGCGGTCACCTGGTGCTGCTGAACTTCACCCAACTGCCAGTAGATGATCTTTTAGATGTGGTCGTTGATGGTGTTCAGTTGACGTCTACTTTACCGACAATGTTTTTGCAGTCCCCATTGAAGTCCAACATTACCGTCACTTTAAAGTTGCGTTATTCAAAATCAATTACAGTTCGTTACTGGCTCGTCAGTGCAAAGTGCAGCGGGAAGGCAGTGTTGAGTGCAGACCAAGGCATGCGGCCAATCTTCAACAACCTGAATGACCAGATCGAAAATCAAAGAGAATCAGCAGAGTTTGTTCGTTGTGCAACACATTTCAGCACGGCCGAGATTGAAGACAGTCAGTTTGCCGTTCAACTGCACAATTTAACTGGCCTTGCTGATTTGGCCGATTCAATGTACTTTTACAATAACAGAGGTCAGGTCGTTTTGGGGCAAAACAACTTGGCGGGAGTGTACAGTGCATCGGGCAATGAGAAAACTCTAATTAATTTGAACAATGTGCTGGTCATGTACGAGTCACCATACGTTGTTTTGCCCATTGCTGATTTTCAAACGCCTCAAATCGAGGTCGTTTCAAAAACAGGTTAGTTCATTTTAAATGATTGTATTTTTCAATAAACTAATTTTTGTTTTTAGTGACTCAATCTTGCTTTTGCAAAATGACCCCTGTCAAATTAAAGTCGTATCATGACTGGTGCGGATCACAAGTTTCAGACGGCAAAGGGTTTCTCAAAGTGATGGTGAAGTTTGAATCTCTCACTGCATTCAACGGCGACACTGACAGTTATGACCATTATTCCTGCCTTTCTCTTTCTCTTTACCACAACAACTCGGTCATTCGTTTGTCAGCCAGCATTGGACAGTTGACCTTTTCCCTCAATACAAACTCATCTTCCAAAATCTCGTTGAAGTTTAAGCCTAGCAGGCAGTTCAATGATCAAATACTGTTGCTGAACTTTACTCAGCCGCCAGTAAATGCAGACTCAATAGTAAAAGTCGATGGAGTGCAGCTCGATTCCACCTCTCCCACAATGTTCCTGCAGTCGCCCTCTTCGCCCATCATCATCCTCAGCGTTATCATGCCGCAAACAGAACCGATCACTTTTCGTTGGTGGTTTATCAACAAAAAGTGCAGTAAGAAATCGGTGCTCAAATTTGGCGATCAGGCTCAGCCAATTCTTTACCCTAATGAGACAACACGGCACCAACAGCGACAAACTTCAGCCCCAATTCGCTGTGCCATGCACTACACCACCGAAATGAGCTATCAGTTTGGCGTTGACCTGCCCAGTCTGACGAATATTGCCGATCCAGCCGACTCGCTGTATTTCTACAATGGTCAAGGAAAAGTCGCTTTGGAGCTGAACAATCGGGCAGGAATGTACAGTGGCGGGAAAAGTGTGCTAATTGACGCCAACAATGCTGTGGCTCTTTACGAGTCACCTTACAGCAGTTCTCAGAATTTTGACTTTAAAGCACCACTAATCAAAGCCGTTCAAGCCCAAGGTATGTTAAACTTATTTTTTTAAATTCTAAATTATTAATAATAATTTTTGTCATTTTTCAGTGAATCAAAACACTTTTGACAAAAACACTTTAGTTAGTGTTAAGCTCATTCATGTTGAAAATTCCATTCATCTGGTTGTGTCTAAAGATGATTTTGTTAAAATTGCGGATTTTGTTTTCCCAACAACTACTTCATTGCGCAAACTTGAAGCTTCTTTACTTGTGCCGATTTTTTCGTTGTTTTAGTACAGAAATCGGGCAATTTCTACAGTAGATGCACTTGCCAATTTAATCATTAAAAAATTTTAATAGTTTTGTATGAAATGTACTTTATTATTATCAAAATTAGCTTTTCACAACTATTTATAGCTATTTTTAAAAATCGCATTGTGCAACACTTGTTGCAAAAAATTGAGCAAAAGTGGAGATCTTTTTTATCATTTAAAATAGACAATCTAAATGTTTGATCAAAACTATAGCAACTAGAAAAAAATGTTTTAACATTACTTGTCTAAAAATATTGTTAACTTACATAAATAACAATTGTTTCCAAAATTTTTACATCAATTTTTAAAATGTAACACATTTTCAACTATTCAAATAACAATTTACTTTTTAAAAATGGTCAGCATCATGTTTGAAATTTTTATTAGTTGTGTTTTATTTGTTTTGTTGCTTGCTTTATTTTTGTTTTGGTGGCAACCTACAAATTCAACAAAAACTCAAAGTAGCAAACCTGAAAAAGCACAACAAAAATTTACTTTTTTAAACAATGATTTTATTGTACTTTCAAAACAAGCAATTTGTATTCAAAATAACTACAATGCTTGCTCATTAAAGTTTTCTTTTTTTGACTTAACAATACAAAAAATTGAGCAACTTGATCGAAAAATGTGGAACTTCAAAATGGAAAACAATAACGGCTCAATATTGTTTCACAAAAAAGAATGGAAACATTTTCAAGTGACAGAGTACCACTTCCGCTGGTCATCCGATTCAACTCAAAGAAAAGTTAAAAAGGTTTGTTTTCATTACAACCACAATAATGCTTTCTGGTTTAACACTTTTCAAACCTCAATTCCTAACTGGCCAATGAGCAAAGAGAAATTTCACCCAGCCTTGCCAATCAATAGTTTGCCAATTATGACTTCCATTTGCAAGAATACTCCCGACTTGATATCTGAAAACCTTCTTCTTAACAGTGACGGTTTTGCAATAATTTTACCCAAACAATCTCCACTTTTTGTACAAACTCTTTTGAATGAATCTGACCCACAAATTTGCATATCTACTCAATGTAAACTGCCGTATTTAGAGGAACCATCTGATGAAGTGTCTTATCAAAACATCAAATTTACAATAGTGGCTGGTTTTGACATACGCACTGTTTACAATGCACTCTGCAATCAGTTGCACTATTTGCCTAAACCATTATCAATGCCTGACGAGCAACTGTTTACCGTTCCCAGTTGGTATTTTCACCCTGATTTCTGTATAAAACAGTCTGTGCTTAAAAATTTTTGCCAAAAATCTATAATCAAGTTTACCGTTGAGCTGAAATACAACGGATTTGAGCAATGCCTTTTGCTGGTTGGTTGTGGCTGGGATCAAACTGAAAAATATCTGAAGTTTGACAAAACAACCTTTCCAGAGCCACGTTTTCTTTTGTCAAAACTTCATAAACGAGGTTATCGTGTTGGCTTGTGCATTTCGCCATCCGTCAAAGTAGAAGCAGTGCACTTTTACACCAACAAGGTTCTGTTTTTGCAAAATTTCAACCAACAACCACAGTTGAATGAGTCCACAAAAACTCTTTTGCCTGACTTTACCAATGCAAAAAGCAACCGATGGTTCGCCGAGCGAATTGACGCTTTAGTCAATGAAACAACTGCCACGACTTCAACAAACTGCAATCGGCTAAACATCCGCCAAATGTTTCTCTCAACATCAGCCAAACAGCGCATCGACGTGCTTTGCTTTGAAAAGTTGCAGCTCTTCTCTGATGACTTTCGCTTTCACGACCCACTCGTTCAGCAGTTTCCCTACTTGTTTGCCCAGAAGTACCTGCAAGTGCTGGCACAGTACGGTCCGTCGGCGACGGCAGTGTTCTCCAACGGCGTCAGCAGCCAGGAGCTGCCCAACTTTGTGCGCATTCCCGAGCGGACGGCCACCTGGTCGGCCACTGATGGACTGAAGTCGCTGCTGCCTGTGGTGCTTACCTGCTCTCTGGCCGGCTACTCATTTCTGATTGCCGACGTCATTGGCGGCCGACATGGTGGTCGTCCCTCCGCCGAGCTGTACATTTGCTGGGTGCAGGCGACCACCTTTATGCCCTCGATGCTCTTCGCCATTCCACCCTGGGACTACGCGTCGCCCGTGGTGACGGAGATCACCAAAAAGTACGTCTTTCTGCACATTGCCACCTCCAAGACATTGATCATCGACTTGGCCAGGCGGCGGGTGGAGCACGGAGAGCCGATCATTCGTCCGCTGTGGTACGTGGCGCCCGATGACCGGGCGGCCTTCTCCGTTGTGGACCAGTTTATGCTGGGCAATGACCTGCTGGTTGCGCCGGTGCTCAATTTGGGGCAGAGAGATCGAGTGGTCTATCTGCCGAGCGGCAACTGGGAGGATCAGTTTGGAAATCGGCACAGGGGGTCCCAGGAAATTACCGTTTCAGCGCCGCTTGATGAACTGCCCTACTTTAAGCGTGTTTTAAAGTTATAATTGTTAAACAACTGGGTTTTTTAAATTTTGTTAAACTGTGTTCACTCTCACTCAGCGTTTTAATTTAATATTTTGTGTATTTTATTCTTTCCTGGTTTTGACTGATTTTGTAAAAATATATAAAAACGTGTACAGAATAAAATTCAGAAGCGCTGAGTGAGAGTGAACACAAGCATAAGTAGTCCAGATTGACTTTATTGGCAAAGAGTGGCTGATTATATACACAAACAGGCTACGTAACTTTGAACTTCTCAAAGCCACGTCGCTAGCGGCTTATGGGCCGCTACTATTCATATTTTCTGTTTTTTGATTATCAAAAATATTGTTCGTTTGGATACTCTCTAAATGAAATTTATCATAAAATCAGCAAACCTAATCCAAAACATAGGTTAAAACATCTGTTTTTGTGCAACAAAGTTCTGTCAAAAGTGCTACTAAAAATCAGTTCCTGTTGAAATGGTGTAGCTTTTTAAAATCACGATGACAATCACTAGGCCAGTCACACACAAACTGACAGATTTTGTTTTGTTTTTACTTTCACTGAGTTTCACTCAACAGTTGTGACAAGTAAATGTTTCCTTTTGATTTGATCAGATCACGAGCTTTCCTCAGCCAATTAGTCTTCAATAGAGTCGTTTCAATAACTTGCTTTTTTCTCTTTTTTACTTTTGCTATTCGATTAAATTGCTCACTAATCTATCACTTAACGCGCTCAAGGCAATCAGTCAACCATTAGCATTGAGCGCAAAGTGGCAGCACGATTATCGGAGCCACCATTTCCCGACTTTTGACAGTTTGTATTGGTCTGCTTGACTGTTTAACAGTTTGATTTACTAATGACTGATGCTTTTACGAGGGCCAGGAAATTTTTTCTATGATTGATCAACTTTGCACTTAGTAACTGATTTTATTAAAATCTTTTTAATGTTAGTTTAGTTTATTATGGCTAGCATATTTCCATAATGTGTTACATTTTTTACTTAATTTTGGTGATTAACCTAAATGCTTTACCTAAAAAACCTTTAACAGCATTTTGTAATGTTTTTGTTTTATATATTTTAATGCGAAAAATAAATCAGTTAAAATGAGCAGCAGGCAGAAATGATTTTAGTAAGTTTGCCACGTTTGACTAATTGATTTTTTTGTTTTAGTGTAGGCGTGTTGAAAATATTAGACAGGTGTTCACCCAAAAAGTTTTTAACAAATTTTTAACTATTTTTAAACAACGTTACAATTTTTTGTTTTATTGATAACAAACAAAAAATAATTCAATAATAAAGGTACATTTAAAAACAAATAAAATTAAAAAATACTATTAATTTAGATATTTTTTGTAATAACAAGTACTACCAGCAGCAACCTGTTCCTTTTAACATAGTGATCAAAAATCAAATTAGTTTTAAAACTCTTCTGTTCTAATTCAACTAGTTTTTTAGTTTTTGTTCAATTTAACTTTTCTATTAACCATTATCTGACAAAAAACAGTTAAATGACATTATCTTGTTTATCTAAAGTACTAAATAAAAAGATTTATTTACTAGTATCTTAACGGCGTTCTTTCTTATCTTAAACCAATGACTTTGTGATCGTTTGTGCCTGGATTCAACTACACAATTGCCGCTGATCTAGATGACATTTGAACAGAACTTCTTACTGTCTGTTGAAAAAACACTTTTCTTTTCATTCATTAACGCGGTTTTTTCACTTTTGATTTTTCTGTTTTCAACTGTTTTTTTTCAAACTCTTCATTTCCAGTGCGCCCGCCCGGTAAATGTGAGAGACAATAGCGGTGCGGCAGTGAGCGTCGCGACATGCGATAATCGCAGTCAGATCGGACACTGCCAGTCATTCGGCGGCGTCAATCGGTGGGCCGCTTTTTTAACTTTCAGTAAAAAGCGCAGGAAAAGGGGATGCAGAGGGAACGACTGAGAAAGGCACTTTTCTTGTTGCCATTGTCCTTTTCGCCTTCTCTCTCTCTCCCTCTTTTCACTTACCGATTCACTAGTCCATTTGAATTGTTAAAACCGTCGTCTGTGCTACTCCTTTCGTCTGCCTTCCTTTGCCCAGTTTGCAGTCAGTTTGTCTACTTTAACCCCGGCGTCATTGTCAGGTTTGAAGACAGACACAAATCAGACTGTCAGGCACAGTTTGCACTGAAAAGACCAACACATCTGAGAGCACCACCACCAGCATCACTACTGTTTTGTTTACTCTTTACCTTTGGCTGTCGCTTGGTTTTGTGTCGCTTGTTGATGCAGCTGTTGTCTGCTGTAATGCACAAAAATTGGGCCTAATTTTAAGTGTCGTGCATTCAACAGCTGTCACAAAACAATTTTGCCCAAACTGAAAAAATGATATGGTTTTGCACAATGAAGCATTTTGACTTTAAAATGTAAGTTTTTAAATTTTAAAAAGGAAAATTTTGGTTGTGTATCAGTCATGAGTTATTAATTGTTTTTGATTTGGTAATTATACAAGATTTAAACAAATAAAACAAAAGTTTTTTAAGAAAAAATTAAAATAGCATTTTAAGATTTAAAAAGTGAATACAGGAGCACGTAATGCTTGCAATTTATAAAAGTAATTTTGTTTTTTTCAATATATTACTTTTTTGCACGATTACTTTTAGCAATAATGCCATTATGAAAGTATGCAAAAATTAGTTTTGACCATTAGAAAGTGATACTCAGTGCTTGAAAGTGAGTGAATGTGTGCAAGATGCCTTGTGGTCACGGCACAATGCCACTTTTGCAACCTGTAGATTTTCTCTCTTTTTTCTCTTCCTCTTTCGCGTTTTCTCTTTTACTCTCTTTTCCAAATACTTTAGTGCTGCAGACGGTTTGTCGGCGAATATTAATTTTCACTCAACATCGACAGTTGCAGCATTTTTTTCAATCGTTTTTTGGATAACCTGTCTTTTTGTTGTTTTCTTGTGCTTTCACTAATGCAGTAATTTTGCAATAATGCTATTGTAACTAATGCTGTTTGCTAATTTTAAACTCATCAAACAATTAATTTTTTTAATTTGTGTTTGTGTATTAATCAAATTTTGTTTATTTCAACGGTTTTTATGTGACATTTTGTATTTGACAGTTGATAAACATCAGTTAAAAAATTAAATTTTTGGTAATATTTGTTTATTTTAGACACCATTTATCATAACAATGTGTTTTTAAATTTGTAAAAAACATTTTAACAACATTTGTAGTCAATTTTATTTATCGAGATTTTACCGGTAAACTAAAATTATGTTAATCATTTAATATAACTTTTGTAAATAATTTTTTTAACTTTTAAAGTTGCAAAAAATTTTGGTTTTTTATTTTTAAAAGCATAAACTAAAATTAACAGATATTTACTTTTTAATAACAAAACAAACTGTTAGTTACTGTTAGTCAATGTCAACTGGTTGATTGTGCATCAAATTAAAAATTAGCCAGCAATGCCAATGCAAACAAAAATTGTAATTTGTCATTCACAAAATATATATTTTTATTTATTGATAGTAGTGCATATTAACAAATGCATTAAACAAATTTTTAAGTGCAAAACAGTTTGTTTCAATTAAGAATAGCTAACAAGTATATAAACATACTTAAAAAAACTTGCTTGTTTGTGAAAACATTACTCATTGCTTAGCTGCCATGTGCCATCAATAGATCATCTCACTAGTGAATAAATCACCGATGAGCTTTGAGGCCAACTGCAATGCAGCAATTTTTTCTTACTTTCTCTGAAAGAAAACCTGCAAACTGTTTCTAAATGTAAATCTTTATATAAATGGTTAGTCAAATCAACCAAAATCATTCTAAGCTTTTTACATTTTAGTAACGAGTTTTTTGCATCATTTTCGTTTGACTTTTTCTAACAATTCATTTATTGCCTGCAGGCAAAATGCGTGACTTGTGAAAACAAGTGTTTAAAAAATTTTAACATAAAGCAACACAGTTTTTAAAATAAATTTTAAAATGTTTATGTTGAAAAACTAGAAAACGTTTACTTTGAATTTGTTTTTTTGCAAAAACATCGGCAATGTAACATTGACTTTTTTTATTGCTTTAATTAACCATTGACCCTGTCAGATGACTGCCAGAATGGCTGTTCAAATTGTAAAAATGTAAGTTTTTATTTTTTACAATTTTTGGATTGTTATTTGTTTGTCGTTAAGTGAAAACAAAACTAATTTATATATCCAAACTGCTTTGTGAATCATCAAACAAGTTTAGCCATTTAAAGTTTTAGCATTATTCAGTTTCTTTTCAATTACCAGTTGTCAAAAAACAAAAAAGTGCCACCTTCATTTTAGCACCTTTCTGTGTCATTGGCACATTTTCATTGTCAGTGTTTAGTACGGCAACAACTTTGATGTCTCAAACATTGGAACTTGTTTGAAAGTGTACGTATGTGCGTTTATGTTAGTATGTTATTTCCCTTCCCCTCATCCTTTGACCGTCCTACGTCTATAAACAGTGTACAAAATAAAACACACATACACATCTGTCAAAAAAGCTGCTCAGTTTGGGCTTTATTAGCGAAAATTTCACGACATTTAAGGTAATGACGGTTTGGTGTTTTGCATCATCCACCAGCTCTGCTCGTGCGACTTGCAAACCCCAACGCAACTTTTCTGCTCGTGCCGCATCTTTTATTCGCATTCATTACTTGCTTTTGCTCATATGCTCGCTCAATCACCTTACCATCACTGTAATTCGATTACTGTCCCCTTTTTCTAACTTTCGCTTTTTTTGCCTGCCACCTTTGTGTGCATGTTGCTGGCCTCTAGGAAGGTGAGCACCTTTAGTATGCGTAACAGAAGAGCAATACTGACTGAGAAGCAGCCGTGCAGTCAGTGAAAAGAAGCATCATCTTCAGCACCACCATCTCCTCAAAGCGGATCAACGTGCACTGCCGCCGTGCTCATAGTGCTCACATGAGCGAGTCACAGTTCAGCAAAATTAAGTTTGAAGCAGATGAGTCAGTTCAGTGCCATAAATGCTCATCTCTTCTCATTTACTTTTTTTATTTTTTTTAAAAACTGAGCAATTAATTCAACTTATCCAAAATGTGATAGCCAATTGGCATGTTAACCATCAAAACTTTTACTACGGATGCAGCAATCATCGTATGCAAATTTTAAGAATTTAAAAAATGTCAATATTTTTATTTTAAAGTGATAAATAAAATGTTTGAGCAGCAAAAAAGTGATTTTATTTGCGGTGATATTACTAAACTAATGTGTGCGTTTTGTGATACAAAATTGAAACACTTTTGAACGCACATTAAAAACAGTTCATTTTTTAACTATGTTAAAAAGTTTGCGCAAAATATCTGGCGGCTCTTCGTCGTCGTTTTCATCAAACACCTCACCACCAAGTAACATAAAACATGCTCACTCAAAAATCATAAATCATGACGTAAGTATTTTTAAATGTCAATTTTTATTTTTTTGGTGTGTTTAATTTGACACAAATAAGTCATTAAACTAGTTTTAATTCTACAAAAATTATACGTTTTACACTTAGTTTTTAAACGTTTGTAAGTAACTGCCAGAACAAAAGGTTCAATTATTTTTTTAAAAGCAATTGTTTTGTAGCTTATTGATAAGTATGATTGTTTTTTTGCTAATTTGTTTTCATACAATGCTATTTAGTAATTAACTAGTAAAAAAACTGTTATTTGGCAACAATACTAGTACTAAAGCTCAACTGCAACAATGACACAAAAATGCTATTGATCAGTACTGTTAAACAAGAAAAAACAAACGACAGGTAAATAGGTGTCAGTAAAAAACAGAAATAAGTTTGCAATTGTAAAAAACTACTGCAGTTTATGCGTGCCAAACACTTGCCAACAGGTAGAAACTAAACGTTAGCGCCAACTTTATGTAGAGCAAAAAAGCCAATACACAAACAATAATAAACAGTTTGCGTAATCCGCTTCTAGTCGATACACTTAAATCAATCAAAAGTTTGCGTTCAAAGCTGCTTGACAAATAGACTGTCACAAAATGACACAATAAGCAAAAAATGCAAAAAGATAACACGCCCAAATGCACTTGAAAAGAGGGTGATTTTGAAAATTGAAACTTCAAATATTTTATTGGCAGCATTCCCTACAGAAAAAAACTTTTTTAATTTACTACATTTTTTTGTTTGATAAAGACGCTCTCCATCAAGCGCGTCATTGCACGGCACCACTTTGCGCCGGTCAACGAGGAGACCGACCTGGCGCTGCGCAAGGGCGAAGAGGTGGAAATAGTCGACTGCTCGGGCGTCTGGTGGATGGCGAGAAACCGGTACGGTGACCTGGGCCTGATTCCCTTCAACTACGTCGAGGAGATACGGCAGACGGGTCCGGTGCCCGGAGCAGCAAAAGGATTGACCGACATTGACCGACTGGCACCGGTAGTGGAAAGCTATGACCGGGGCCCATTGCCGCTGCCAGCAGCTGTCGTCACTTCCGGTTCAAGCATACTTCCGCTTCCGCCGGCGTTGGCCGCCTCCCTCTCGACGGCCACTGGCGGAAGTGGCTGTTTCTGGCTGGAGCCGTCCAATTTCACCCTGAAACACTCTTGGTACTTTCCAAATGTTGATCGAGAGACGGCCGAGGCGGTGCTTCGAGCCTCGCACCAGGACGGCAGCTTTCTCATTCGGCCTTCGACGACAGAGAATCGGTGTTTCACGCTAAGCCTACTCTATAAAAGGTAATTCGAAGTTTTTTTCTTACTGATTAGCCCATTTCACTAATTAATATTACTTAAAATGGTTGCCTTTTTTCCTGCAGTGAAAAGTTCATCGAGGTGAAGCACTATCTCATTCAACAGTGCCCAAACTCTGGATACTTTTACATGCGTCCCAATGAACGTTTTCCCTCTCTTGACAAGCTCATCAAGCACTACCGCTCAAATCGTGGCCATCTAATAACCAATCTCTCCACGGTGCCCTCTCGCCTGAACACACTGGATCAGATGTTCAGTGAGCCGGCAAAGCCACTCAGCGGCATTATTACTAAAGGTAATTGCAAAAAACAGGGCTACTTTTTTTGTAGATTATCAGTTTTGTGGTGATGTTTTTTCAATTTTTTTGCTGACTTTTGATTGATTAGACAAATCCTGGGAAATTAAGGCTTCTGAGCTGCAACTACTGGAGGAACTCGGTTCCGGGCAGTTTGGCGTCGTCCGTCACGGAAAGTGGATGGGCAAAATTGATGTGGCAGTCAAACTGATGAAGGAGGGCACAATGTCAGAGCATGACTTTATTGAGGAGGCCAAAGTGATGACCAAGTTGCAGCACAACAATCTCGTCAAACTTTACGGACTCTGCATTGAACACCGACCCATCTGCATTGTGGCGGAGTTTATGAAGCACGGTACGCTTAAACCTAACTAAATAGTTAACACAACAACAGACCTATTAACTACTGCTGTTACACTATTACAGGCTCTCTACTATCGTTTCTGCGCAAAAACGAAGCTAAACTGGGCGAACAAAGCACCAAAGTCACCTACATTCTGCTGAACATGTGCATTCAAGTGTGCTCAGGAATGGCCTATCTCGAGTCTCACAATTACATTCACCGGGATCTCGCGGCTCGAAACTGTCTGGTGGGCAATTCGGGCATCGTCAAAGTGGCGGATTTCGGTAAAATTGCACTTTTTGATTTAAACTGTTTATTAATGGTGCACCCTTCTCTCTAGGTCTGACACGATACGTCATTGATGACGAGTACACCTCCAGTGGGGGCACCAAATTTCCCATTCGGTGGGCGCCACCGGAAGTACTCTGGTACACTCGATTCAGCTCAAAGTCAGACGTCTGGGCGTATGGCATTCTTATGTGGGGTAAGTCTCTGTTCAACTGTTGTTTATATTTTAACATTTTTTAACGTGCTTGTTTTTGCTTTTAACAGAAATATTTACTTGTGGAAAACTTCCTTACGGAAAGATGAGCAACTCTGAGGTGGTTGAAAGGATTCGTGAAGGTCATCGACTTGATAGGCCAAAACCTAATTGCAGTAGTGAGATATACCAGCTGATGCAACTTTGCTGGCAAGAGTTGCCCGAAAAACGACCTTCTTTTGGAAAAATTGAGTTCTTTTTAGGAAGTCTCAAAAGCAGGGAAATTGCTAGAAGACACTGATAACAAAAATTTTTATAAAATGTATATATTAAATAAACCAATTTTAAAAGTTACACTACAAGTCATTTCTATGTTTAATGTTATCTCAACTAGACAATAAAAACAGGAAAAAAGAAAACAAGGTATCAGAAACAAATGTAACTCAAAAACTCAAGTCGTGACAATAAACTTAGTCCTGGTGGCTTTGAGTTGTTACATCACGTGCTAGCAAACCAGCAAGTCGCTTGATGATAAAAAGTGAAAAAAGTGAAAACCCGGAAATATAAAAGTTTCTTTGACTTCGGAAAAGTCGCATTTGGTCTTCGTAGTAACCCTTGTTGGTGTTGGTGTGAATTTTAGTGCCGTACTTGTGAAACTCTCGAATTGATTCAGCGAAAAAGAGAACTAAAATGACAATGAGGGCGTAGAGAATAAGCGTCGACTGTTCACCGAGGAACTTTGTGATTCGCCATCCAAAAAATGTTCGCCAGCTAAAATGCCGCAAATAATATTGAAGTTTAGTTTATAATTTACAGTGTGATAACTAGTACTTACTACTGTGGTTTTCTCAATGTTAACAAAAAGAGAAAGATGATTGCAATTTCCAAGTAGAGAAAACACGCTACTAAAGTCCACAAGACTGACATGATTGAAAGTGCTCAAACACTAGGTGATGTAAGTAAAGCGATGTATGCTTGTCAATTGAAACACAATTTTCTGTTTCTGGGTGCTTACAACAGTGCTTATGTGTTGTGGAAAAGTTTTCTCTATCTCTCGTGTCGGCTTGAGTGAATGCTTGAAATGCGGCTATGTGTTTGTTTTCACGTAAACCGGTCAGTAGTTTGTCTTTCTTTGCCTGTCTGCTTTTCACTGCACTACCGGCTTTTAACGATGGTGAGAGAGACTTCAGGAAAACTATACTCTCATATGTACTCAAATGGCAGACTTGAAAACTGCTTGAAAACGACATTTACTGTACAGTAGCAAGCGCACTCGAAAGTGACAAACAGCAGCAGCAGGAGCAGTCATTTGCCGTATCTATCATTTTTCCCTTTTCCCTTTTTTGTTGTTAGTGACTGCGATTATCACCAGTGAGTGACACGTCATCTCCATTGATGCAAAAAAAGTTGAATGCATTGCTATTCATTGCCGTTGACTCATGCACTTTTTAGTGGCCGAACATCAAAGTGTGTCAAATTATCAATGTGTATCAACAATGATCAATTACTTGCCAAATCTGTGCCGTACTTGACTGACAAAAACAAAATACAGTGAATAATACTAAAGGGAAGTTGTGATAAATTTAGCAAAAGACGTTTTTACAGGGTAAATATTTGGCAATTTGATAAATTTGATATCCACCTATACCACAACACTTTTTTAAGCAAACTGTTTTCAGTTTAAAAAAGTTCAGCTAAATGTCCAAAATTTTAATTTTTCTAATCCGATGCTTATTTCACTTTACGTGCAAACATTTAAAAAATCAGACCACATTTTAAAAAGCTTGACCATACATTACGTCATGCATTTATATTTAACGCAATCTCATTTACTAGCGGGCAATATCTGACATTTGTATATAAATTATTTAAAATATCGTCCTGGAAAAGACGTCACCGATAGATCGATGCATCGTTTGGGCGCAACCGCCGTTCAAGTGCAGTGCGTCACCCAAGTGCAGAGAGGAGACGTGTTCTTGTGCTGCTGCTGCTGCTATCACCGCACTAACAATGTGAACTGCAACGCGCCTGTGTCACCAGTGTAGTGAATGGACTGTTGCCGGGCGGCAGAGCACCCCAGAGCACCTCATAGCACTGGCTCAGTCGTATTGTTGATCGTGCACTCGGCACACACACAGCAGAGCTTGCAGACTGGTGGGTGATCATTGCAGCAGCAACAGCAGCATCGGCAGTAGTACTCAGTTTTCATCATCCTTGTTGTCGTCGTCGTCGTCGTCGTTGCCCTCTCTCCTTACCTCTCTGAGACACATTTAGAAGGCTTGTCATTGGCAGTGGAAGTGTCTGGCGATAGTCGACAGTGTCATCAGTGGCAGTGCCATCAATCGGGTAAGTCAGCATTACGCTAGCATTGCCTTGCTCTCTGGCTTTTTGGCTCACTTTCTCTATCACTGTTCAATTTGCATTTCACACACTGCAGTCTGTTTCTTTTTTTGGCCGTAAGTTACTGAGAATTTCTGATGAGTCTTGATAAGGGACAGATAGGTGCGCCGTTAGGTGGACGGTGATTTGTTGTATATATTTTGACCGGCAACTTCTTTGCCTTACTGCCAAGTCTTTTTCTTCAATATCAAGTCCATTTGTGACACCAAAGTCGTGCCACTGTCTGTCGTGTCATCACTAGTCGCCAGTGACACTCACTCATTTTTTCATTAGTTCAAGTCAACTATCTAAACTGTTTTTCTTTCTTTTTCAGTACAACAAAAAACAACTAATCTCAAACCTAAAGTCAGAATAAATCATGTCTCTTCAGTGGACTTTAGTGGCAGCGTTTCTCTACGTTGAGATCGCCATCATTTTTATCTTTCTTCTGTCCATCATTAAGCCCAAAATGTAAGTTGTTAATTCATTTTTTACAAATGACATCAAATTGAGAATGATATGTTTTACATGAAACGCTATGCACACGTGTTTTTTTGCTTGAATTGCGTGTTTGTCAAATTATCTTGCGTCAACATAACTTTAATATTTTGTGTTTGTTATGATATAAAAACTAATGTTTGTTAATTGTATAGCTGGCGCTCATTTTTCAAATCTCGATTCATTCAAGCACTGGCCGCTCAGTCGAACCTGTATCTAGTTGCCCTGATTGGTATCCTTTTTCTCTTTTTTGCTGGTAACTTTACTTTAAAAATTAAATTGACACTCAAGTGCAAAATAACTAACACTGTTTAAAAACGATTTTTTTGCAGATTCAATTCGTGAGTTTCACAAGTACTCAGGAAGAGTTCGCAAAGATGAGAACACTCAGCTGGCAACACACTACGAGGACCAGATGCGCCTCTTCCGTGGCCAGCGTAACTTCTACATCAGCGGCTTTTCGCTCTTCTGCCTCTTCATCATCAAACGGCTGGCCACGCTGATCAGCCAACAGGCGCAGTACCAGGCTGAGGCTGAGGCGAGCCGACGACAGGCGGAGAACATTTCCAAGCACGTCGAGAACTTGACCTCAGAAGCTGCCTCGGCTGCTTCCTCGAAAACTTCAAAGAAAGACTCTGGCAATGAGAGTTTGCTTCTCGACATGAAAGTTAAAATGGCCGAACTGGTTGAAAAGAATGAAAAACTGGAGAAAAGCCTACAGGCTATGAAGAAGCAAGCTGAAGCAACGAATAAGGAGTACGACCGACTGACTGGAGAGTACGCAGAGCTTCAGGTATTTTTTAATTTGTTTTTATTTGGCTTTTAATTTTGGTAAATTTATTGACTTTTTGTTTTATTTCAGAACAAGTACGACAAAATTAATCAAAACCGTGATCGTTAATTGCCGAATACTAATAATATTTTAGTAAATGATGTTGTTTTATGGTTTGGCCTCTAATAAACTTGCAACAGTTTGTCACATTTATATTTTTGCTTAATTTTAAAATCATTAGTTTGTTGTATCAAACATTGTAATGAGCAGCATTAAAACTGCATTTCAGTTACACAATTTTATTTGACATTTTAGTTTTGACAATTAGTTTTTTGTTTATGATTTAAACAACATTTTGTAGCTCGCTAATTTACGCTATCTCTATTAAAAAATTCAAAATTTTTAAAAATTTTTAAAATTTTATACTTTACTTTTTTAAAAACAAATAATTAGTGGGAGTAAATTTTGCAATAGTGTATTGATTTTTAAAACTTTTTATTATTCTGTTTTCACACTAAAATATACAAGTTTTACTTTTCAAAATAAATAAAACATGTATACTGAATCGATTAAAAGTACTAAAACAAACTAAAAATTACTTCACGTACTCATCATGCATTTAAAATCAATTTTTGCTTTGTTTCTAATTAATTTTTTGCAACAGGTCATTGGCATATGTTGTCTGTTTTTCATAAACAACATGAATAGAAAACTACAAAAATGCAGTTGTTTGTAAAAACTTAAATTTTTGTTGTAATTATATTAATAACATGTTCAACTTTATTTTATGTTTAGTGCAAAACAAAACAGTTTTTAAAAAACAATTAATCAAAAATGTTAAATTTATTACCATCATTAATATAACATTTGTTTATTTTGCATTTAAAAACTTTTAATTAATATTTTAAACTTTTTTAAACAAAACTTTGCAAAGTTTATAAACATTAGCACAAAATTGTTTTATTTTTTATACAAAATAACTAATAATATTGGCATTTATGAAAATGTCAAACTTGTTTAAAAATCACACATATTTAGTTGAAAATATAATAAACAAATTTCCAAAGTTTAGCCGGCCAATTTATTTGTTTGCTAAAGATCATTTCAGTTATGAAAGTAGTTTTCAGGTAAAACTGCTTTACTTTTTTGATTGGGTTGTTTCAATTATATCTTCAATTCATTTTTTATTCATTGCATATCTTATGAGTGTGAAATTCAGCACTGTATATAATTTTCAAAAATATGATCCGATTGCCCGTTTTTATTGGAATTTATCGTCACAATTTGATTCTTTTTTTCCTGTCCTTGTTGTTATTTTTTCAATTTTTGAATTAGCTTGTGAAACAGTTTTAATGTTTATTAACCGTGAAACATTAATCGTTAGTTGGCTGAACGATTTGATTGTTCAATATCAAAATCATTATTACAAATGCATGTTGGATCCAATGGTTGTTTTACTTACTCAAAAAAGAAAAGAATGGTTAATTCAAAAAGAACTTTCAAAATATAAAGTAACTAAGTTTTTATGGCCAAAGTTTTTATTAAAATTATGTTGCAAAGTTAAAGCAAAACTGTATATTTTTAACAATTTAGACCATTTAAATAAAAAAAAATTTTGCAATTATAGTTTTCCAATTTTTCCAGGGTTTTCAAACAAAAATAAGTTAAAAGTCATTAAAATTATGATTACGGCAGATTTGATTGGAAAATATTTTCAATTATTTTACGGTGAGTATACGTTTCACTATATTTCAAAACAATCACAAAATTTTTGTTTTTTGGGTTTCAGTTTTTACTGGAATAGTATCATCAATTGCATTTTCAAAAAGAATTCTAAGTGACATTTCCTGGGTTGGTGCCATTTGGTTTCTTATTGAAGTTTCAGCTCTGTTTCATTTCTTTTTACGTCTTGCTCGAGTTGCTCTCTTTTTTTGCACTCTTTGTGTTTTGACTCGACTTAATGCATGGCATTCGAATGAAATGTCTGCTTCTTTGAAAGATAATATTCAATTGTATCTTCGCTACAAAGTGCCAATTTCTGAAAAAAATTTTACCAACTTTTTTGTTGGACACAACCAGTGTTGCCACATAATTGTTACAGGAACCAAAGAAATTTTTTCAAAAATTTTGCTAGCTTTTTTACTTACAAACATTCCTATAAATATTTATATATTTAAAGGATTTGTTTTCAATAATGAAGAGCTGCTTATTCGTATTATTATGCTTTTTTTATTTATTTTTCAATACATAGCATTTTACATTGCTTTGTACCCACTTGCCAAAAGTAGCAGTCAATTGCATGAACCTCGCAAAATGCTGATTGCTCTGCAGTATTGTCTCACTAATTTTTTTGCCAAGTTAAAAACTGATGATTTAATTAACCGTCTTGGAAATGGTCCAAAATACGCTATAAGCATTGGTCCTTTTAAAGAAGTTACTAATCAGGCAATTTTAGAGGTAATATAATATAGTTTAACCTTTTTACTTTTAAAATTGTCACTTTCAGATTTTAAGTATGTATTTTGGATATTGCATTGTTGTTTTTAACATTCAAACTCAAACAAAACTTAAAAATATGTCTTAAGCAATGTGTAAAAAAGTTGCACTTTTTAATTTGTAAATAAAAAATATATTTATTTTAAACAAATATGTAAGTATACTTTTAACATTACTATTAATAAAACTTAAAAAAATTTCAAATTGATAAACTGTAAATGTAAAAAAGTGATGCAGTTGCCAACAAGTTTAAATAAAAAACAGCAAAAAATGAAAAACTTTAAGTACTGGTTTTGGAGTAAATGTGTTTTTACTAGTTAATAAACCAGTAACAATCAATTGGTTTGTACCACTGTTTAATTGGATATCCTTTGCGGTCGATGTCTCTGAACATTGAAACATATGCTTCAGAGATTCTTTTGTCACAATGTACAGCTTGAATGTAACCTGGATGACAAAATCGGTAATAATGGTGAAAGTTTGATGGATTGACAATTTTAAAATTCACATCATGCTGAAAGTATGCAAACTGCCAAGAACTGTCTCGAAAGCTGCTTGAATTTGAAAAATGAGAATGCATTGATAAGCGAAAATCCAAAACAGCTACTTTGTTTCCAAGAACTTTAGCTGCTTTTAAAATTTCATTGATGAAACGGACGCTGCACACTGCTTTAGTCATTTTTGAGTTGTACTTAGACAAGCAAACATTGATGAATAAAACTTCATCTATAAGTTGAAAACATTGTAAATCAAATCCATGTGTGTTAAACTGATATTTTGGAACAAGTAGTTGGCCGTTTGAATTGAACGCGTAGTGCAAGTTGGTGATCAAATTTTGAACAGAGGAAGGGACAAAACCAAATGAGCCTTCTTCTCTCACCATAGCTAGTGCTTCGTTGAATTTGCAAAAACGCCTTTGTACTCCAGATGAACCAATGATAATCATTTTAAGTTTCGTTAGATTCAAATTATGGTAGTAACGGTTCAAAAGTTTTTCACTGATTGAATGTTTCCAACTTTCAATGGCATGGCGAGTAAGGTTCTTGTTGTAACAACCAATGCCATTATAGCAATTAACAGTTACATTTTGAAGTGAATCAACGGAATTGATTAAGCTTGAAATGAGAACCATTGCAAAATTAGTTAATTGAACTGCAGGTGTAAAATAAAAAGAGAATTGTAGCAAAGTGGCGATTTTAAAAAACCAGTTGAATGAGTCAACCAGTTAAACCAAAAGTTTGCTATACAAAAATGTTAAAAAAGTGTTTTTTGCATATTTAATTAATTAGGTATTTGCAAAGATTTGTAGAACGTCAAACTATTTGCAGTAGTGTGTTGTTGTTTTTCATTTCACTCTTTTTGTCAATCTAAAAAGTTAAACATGTAAATTTTTTTAACATTAGCTGAGTCAAACAATTTTTTATGCTTGAAATTGTTTAATCATTTTGTCATAAAAAACAATTGATAATTTTTTATTTTATTAAGTAAAAAATTTTATTTAAAAAAATACAAAAAATTAAAACGTTTAATATTGTTACAAAAAACTAAAGTTGTTGTAAAATACAAAAATTAAACACATTTGTTTTTCAACTTAAATATAAAAGTTTTACATTTTGAAAAAAATTGCAATTAATCACCAAGTTTCACCATAAGGCATGTACATTTTTTTGATAGGATAACCTTTCATATCAATGTTTCTAAACATGGAAACAAATTTTTCAGAAACTCTCTCGTTGTTGTTGTTGGGTAAAATGTAAGCTGGATGGCAAAATCGGTAATAACGATGATAATTAGCTGGAACAATTTTAAACATTGGATCAACTTGGTTGTATGATAAAAGCCAGGAATCGTCTTCAAAATTGTTTTCATTATTAAAATGTGTGTGTTTAGTCAAACGAAAATCTAAAACAGCCAATTTATTGCCAAATTCTTTTTCAGCAACCAAAAGTTGATTAATAAACTCAATGCTACACAAAGCATTTGGTATATCTGAGTTATCATTTGAAAGGCAGACATTGATGAACAACACCTTATTCATTAATTGTAAACATTTTAGATCAAAATTTTCTAGTTGAGCACGCTGACTTTGGTTTTTTGGGATAATCAAGTTTGAGTTACAGTTTTTAAATGCATAGTTAAAATTTGCAAGTAAATTTTGTACGGTAAAAGGTATCATTCCAAAAGCATCATCCTCTTGAACCATTGCCAAAGCATTATTAAAGCCACAATTGTTTCTCCATTTTCCGGATGAGCCAATTACAATCATCTCCAATTTTTTTGGATTAAAGTTTTGATAATATTTTTTCAACAAGTTTTTACAAATTGAATACTTCCAATAGTTAATGTCATCGTAAGTAATTTCTTCACTGGTAATGTTGTTTCCAAAATTGCATTCAAATTGATAATTTTCAAGTGATTCTCCAACAGAATCTACAATGTTTGAAAAAATTCCCATTTTGTTGTTGTTTTCATTTACAAATAGTAGCACAAAAGTAAAACTTAAACTGATGAAAAGTGAATTCAAATGAATGTTTTAAATTTCTCAATTATCAAAATAACAACAATTAGCTAAATTGGTGTCCTCTAAGTGAAAATAAACTCGCTGTTGTGAGCTAGTGTATTTAGACTTTTTGTTTGCAATTTACACGCAAACACTAACTCCATCTGTTTAATTTTAAAACAAGTTGTAAAAAATGACTGTTTTTAATTTTTGTTTTAAAACACATATGTTTTAAAACATTAATTTTAATAAGTTACAAAAAATTACAGACAGTTAACAACATTTTTATAAAAAAAATGTAATTTGTCAAAATACTAAATTAAATATTGTTTAAAAATTTTTAAAATTGTGTGTAAAAATTGTTTTAATTTTGTTTTAATACTAATGTATAATTTATTTACGACAACAAAAATTAACTGTTTCTAGATTAATGTTTATGTATTTAAAATAATTTTCAGTTACATTGTTGGTATTAAAACCTTTTATAACAAAACTTTCATTTAAAACTAAAATTTTTAAAAGTTTGTTTTAATAGGTTTTTAATATGGATATCTTTGACCGTCAACATTTTGAACAAAAATATTTAAGTTTTGCATACCAATTATTCCTGTCATATCAGCTACAATTTGCGGCAATTGATCAATTGTTTGAGCAAAATTAGAGTTGCCTAAATTAACTGTGTGAGAAACAGGCATTTCTTTAACCTGCAATCTTTTTTTTAAATAATCTTGATAAACGCCGTTTTTGCAAAACATTGTGCATATTGTTTCGTGGCCCTTATTGTTTAATGTAACAGCGAACTCATCGTTAGACGTTACGTAAAACAATTTTTCAACACCAGACTAGAAATATATTTTTAATTGTTTAAAAAATTTGAAAAAAATATTTGTTATAGTTACCTCTAAAGTTTGAATTTCAGCTAAATTGTTGTTTGAAATAATGTGATTTTGGGCATCTTTAAGGTAAACAACAATTGGATTAGAGGAAGATCCCGGTATTTTATTGATGAATTCATGACCATGTTTTCGAAAATGATAAACTGCTTTTAGGGCATCAGTAAAACAAATGTTTGTTGTTTTGGCTATTTGCTTAACTGTTTTTATGTCTGTTTTAATATCAGCTATAAATTCAGAAGATTTTACAATTTTTAGTGCAGCATTTAAATCTACTTTAGAGTTTGCGTTGGAATCTATTGCAAAAATAAAATAAATTAATTTTTTTGTTTTATATACCAGTTTGCACAAAACCTTTTTTTAACAACTCTGATTTAATGATTTCTATTAAACTAACAATTTTTTCAATTGTTGAGTTAACTTCAATATCTTTGAAATTTATGACTAAATCAAATGCTGCTTTTATAATTTCCGGATCAGCATTATCAAACACTTGACAAATTCGTGCTTTTATTGAAAGTGATATGTTTTTGAAAATTGATTCTCCGTTTATTTTATAATCTTCTACATCAATTGATATTTCTTGTTCATTCATATCAAAAGTTTTCAAATCTGTTTTTAGTTTTGTATTTAAAACTTTTTGAAAATTTTTGGTGAGATTTAATTGATCAGTTTCCGTGTATGTTACTGTTGTTTTTACAGGAATTCTATTAAAAAATAATATTAAATTGTTTGTTTAGTCATAAGAATTGTAAAAATATTTTTAAATAAGTTTAACTAGTTTGAAAATGATTGATTAAAGAGTGAAAACAAGTCTCCATAGTCAATCGCCCCAAATACCCGTCAACTCA
>JAALOO010000656.1_pt1 | contig 29311 bp, 34 predicted proteins | sample 7257641 | NCBI WGS metagenome assembly JAALOO01 (sample SAMN14085613, study PRJNA598686) | mite metagenome | biome: ENVO:01001000; feature: ENVO:01001002; material: ENVO:01001226; isolation source: single female mite from University of Michigan culture on fish food culture... ...
GTCAGTGCGGAGGGAGAAACAGAGGGAGAAAATCATTTTTTTAGGGATAGGAGGACTGTGCTGCACAAAAAAAGAAAACAAAATAGTAATTGGTGCTCAATTTAGTGGCAGAAAGGTTAAGAGCAGCAATCAGCAAAGGCAGAAGCAGGCTGTGCAGACAAAGAAGACAGAGAAAGCAGCTCAACCAATGCAAACAAAATGCAGTTCAGTTTGGTTTCTTCGCCTGACGATCATCAAGGGGAGAGCCTCCGCAGGCACCACCACCTCCTCCGCCTTTTCCCAGCACCTGATTCTCCTTCTCCTTGGCCGCCTTCTTCGCCGCCTTCTTTGCCTTCTTTGCGGCCTTTCGCTCCGCTTCCTGACGCTCCCACTCCTCGCGGCCCTTGCGAATCTGCTCCTGAATGTAGACCATGTCCTGGGCGAAGGTGGTGCTCACCTGCGGAAGGACCTCAGTAGAGGCAGGGGCGGTGGCTCCGGCGGTTGTTCCCACTGGAGATCCTCCGCCGGCTTTCTCCTTGGCGGCCGTCTCCGCCTCTTGCTGTGCGACCAGCGCCTTGATGGCGGGAATCTGGCGCTTCGTTTCCTCGGAGTAGGGCGCCGGGTGGCGGTCTACGGAGGGCGTCTTCACCAGCCACTCCACCGAGCGGCCGCTGGCGCTGTCCGAGGACTGCAGGCTGCTGCTGCTGCTGACGCTGGCGCTGTACTTGCCCGGCGACTTGCCCGGGCTTTCCTTGCAAATGAGGGCGGCACTCTGCAGGGCGGCCGGTGCATTGTTCTTGCCGCTGCCACCGGTGTTGCTTTTGCTGCTTGGGACCACTTTGCAGGGCGAGCTGTTGGGCGTGTTGGTTGACTTGCTGGGTGAGGTGGAAGGAATGGTGCTGCTGGTGTTGGTCTCCTTGCTCATCTTTGATGATCAGAGTGGGGATCAGTTCAGTGCTGGCAGCTGTTCAAAATCAAAATGATCGCAATGATGCTACACAATTCACCGTTGGGAATGCCTTTAGTGCTCTATGGATGACTGTTTTTTGTCACTTTAGTCAGACATTTTGAAAAATTCGAATTTCAGCACAACAAAGGGCTTTTTAACTTACGTACTCACTGTACTTACAACTGCACTTCTGCTGACACTTCACCACTTTTTACATTTTCGACGACAACAGAAACAATGAAAACTGCCTACTCTATCAAACTTTCTAAGCCGAACTCAACGACTGAAGGCTCTTCTTCGCTGATGATTATCCTGCCCATCGTCTTTGGAGTCATCCTTCTCGTCGCCGTCATTTGTGGCATCTACTACCTGCTGGTCCGTTTTAACGTTGTCAAAAGTATCTTCGGAGACGGCGATGATGGTGATGGTGGTAGTGGATGCGGTGAACCACATCAGCAGCAGCAGCAACTTCAGGGCGAGCAGGGCGAGAGAAAGACCATCAAGAATGCCGCCATCTCTATTGACCCTGTCAGTCCTTCGGTGGGCGGAGGATCAGCAGCGACCAGCAGCAAATTGCCCGCAGGAGGAGGTAGCAATGTTTCGACCTCGTCCACTGCCGTCTCCGCCGCTAATCGCTCACTGAGTACAGGGCTGACACCGGGACCGCCTTCCCTGCTGGACCCTCGTTTTGGCAACATGGACTCGAAGATCTACCTGGACGTGGTCATCGACGAGCCTACCGAGAGCGACCTGGATGCCAGCATTTTCAACAGTATTCAAGCCAACAGTGCCGCCAAGCTGGCGCCCAAGACGTGTGCAATTGGCTCGAAGCGAAAGACGGCGGCGGCGGCGGCTTGCTCTCCAAAACGACCCAAAACTACAATGCAGTCGGTGCAGTCTTCAGCTGGCCGTGGTGGTCTTCACCCGTTGTCTGCCGGCGCCAAGGGGAGAAGTCCTTCGACTGGTGGTGGTGGTGGTGGTAGTGGAAAAGTGGCGTCGGCAGTGCTGGGACTCAACAGTCGTCCCAACAGTCGTCAACGTGCAACTCCACTGAATTCCTCTGCTGCCGCCGGCAATGCCAAAAAGTCCGCTGCTTCTGCGCCCAAGTCTCGAAGTGCCAGCAGCCGCAGTAACAACAGCCTCAATAGTAGAAAGGGCAAGCAGAATAAGAAGAAGGCCCCAGCGAGTGCTGCTTCTGCCGGGGCTGGGGCTGTCGCACGTCACTAGTTGGGCCCACCACAAATTGATCTGTAAAGTGAAAGACTGTGCATGTGCATGTGCGTGTGTTTTGGTTGGCAGTCAAATAAAAACTCGTCCCTTGAGACCCATCACTTGTTTTGCAAGCAGTGCCCCAGCGTCCTCATTAAGGACACAGGGAATTCTTTGGCTGAGTATTCCGTGGTACAGCGCTAGCTTACTAACTCTCTGAAAAGCCGACCTAACAATAACCACGTGGTCCACGTGAACACTTTTAACTATCACTGAAAACTTTCAGGTGTTTTTGTGAAACTGCTAAAATTGACTGGTGAAACGATGGGCCAGTTTTTCGTTTCAAATTTGGTAGCCGCCACCGTTGTCACCATCAGTGTTTTTGTGGGCTCGCAAAATCTTCCTGACATTGCCCGTGCCAATGATGACTTTGGCTACCAGCTGCTGCATCGACTTGAGGTGAAAGAGCGATCCATGCGACGAATAACCGGTGAACCGATGAATCTGCTCATTTCTCCCTTAAGCCTGAACACTGTTCTCACAATGGCCATGACCGGTGCCGTCGGTGATACTCGTGAGGAAATTAAGCAAACACTAGGGTAAGTGAGAAGTGAAAGACAACTGAAACACTTTAAACACCTGATTATATTTGACAACATTTTTTCAACTTTCTCTTTAGATTTGATGCCGACGTTAGCGTGGCCAAGCTCAGCAGTGCCTACCGAATTCTTCTCCAAAACCTAAGGTTTTCCACTTTATTTACCAGAAATGTTCTCCAACTGGCAAATGCAGCTGCTCTGATTGACCAATTTGTTCTTCTGACCGCCTACCAGAACACTGTGGAAAACGACTTTAGTGCAACCATCTTTAGTGTAAATTTGTCAGAGGCAGCTACAACCATCAACAACTGGGCTAATGAACATACGCACGGAAAAATACCCAAACTATTGGATGAAAAGACTGACCTATCTAACACCGTTATGATCCTTCTCAATGCCCTGTACTTCAAGGGAGTTTGGGCAAACCCGTTTAAGAAACAACTGACTGCAGATAAGGAATTTACCTACAGTGCCAATTCAAAAGTCAAAGTGCCGATGATGAGCAAGTCAGGCTGGTTTAAGTACACCTCTTCTACCGAGGGCCAGCTGCTGGAGCTGCCTTACGAAGGTAACTCGCAGAGCATGCTGCTTTTTTTGCCTAAGGAAGAGAAGGAAGAGATGCAGCACTCAATCAGCTCTATTTTCTCTAAAACGATCAAATCTCGAAACTCAAATCAAAACGGCTATGAAAGTTTGCGCTCCCAACAACTCATTCTGGTGCTGCCTCGCTTCAAAATTGAGTCTTTTGTAGAACCAGTGCCGGAACTTCAGTCGATGGGCATTAAAGCAGCATTTGATTGTGAGAAAGCTAATTTCAGTCTAATGATGGACAGTGAACGAATAATAAAAGTTTCTGAAATTCTACAAAAAACTTTTATAGAAGTTAATGAAGAGGGATCAAAGGCAGCAGCGGCGACAGCCGTTAGTTTTGTAGCGGTTTCTGGCCAAATTAGAAAGCCGCTCACTGTCGAGTTCAATCGGCCCTTTCTATTTGCCATCCGTGACAATCATCTGCAGTTGACTCTTTTTGCTGGAATTGTCAATAAACCTTAGAGTTGAATAAAGAAAACTTGTTCTCATTAATGTCCTAATGAAATGAATTTGTTATCGGTGAATTATTACAAACAAGCTAAACTGCAGTGAGTGTATTGGCGCTCCAAAGAGACATGCTCGGCAGCCTCTGCCAAGGAAACTGTATAGCACCAGTGGCCTGACACACACAAACACATTTCCAGCTGTGTACAGTAGTGACCTAACAAATGTCGAGCAGATCAGGTGAGCAGTCCTACATAGCACCGGGAAATGCCTTCACCTAACGCGAAATGCTACCAGACACGCACACTACAGAAGCATCATCCCACCAGCTTCTTAGTGATGCAGCAGCACACACTCACTGTACATCACAACATAATAACAGTAAAAAGAAGAGTAGAAGATCGCCATGTTGGCTGAATGGATCAAGTCACTGGATAAGGTGTAAGTGGTGGTTTAGGTTTTGTTAATATTATCAAGCTAAAAGGACACAACAACTTTATTGTTTCACTGTTAGAGCTAGCGAGCGCACCGATGAGGACCTGGAGATCATCTACAAAAAACTGAAGGCGTTCAAGCTCTTCCGTCGCGTTCACCCGTCGGTCATTCAGCAGCTGTGTTTCGTCGCCATCATCGAGCACATTGAGAAGGGCGTCGTCTGTGAGTAAAAAGCTGCTAGCTTTTTTTGAACCAAAACAACAACTTTCTTTTGTTCAGTGTACAAACAGGGGGAGGAGGCGTTGAACTGGTACGCCCTCATCTACGGCTCTCTGGACGTGCAGATTTCGCACACTGGCAAGCGCAAGGACGTCGTCAATGTGTGCACCCTCTGCTCGGGCACCGCTTTCGGCGAGTGCGTCCTCAACGATGGCTACCACTCGGTCAGTGTCATCTCCAATGAGTCCTGTACGCTGCTGCGAGTGCCCAAACCCGCTTTCCAAGACATCTGGCAGCGAAGCAGCCACTACATGGAGGAGATCGTCACCTCGCCCTTCTCCGTGGCCAGCGTCGCCGCGGCTTTTGGAGACACTACCACCACGCAGATTCAGGTGAACAGCAAACCGGTGGAGCTGGAGGGGGCGGGCGTGGTCAGCAGCTCGGCGGCGATGGCCGCGGCAAAGGCAGCGGCAGCAGCTGCAGCAGCGGTTTCGGGTGCACCAGGTGGAAACCTTCCAAATCAGAAGCAGCAACAACTACAGCAGCCGCCGAATTCTGATCAGTCGACGCCAGTGATCCAGGTGGCCGGGGAGGAGCGACAAGGACTGGGCGAGCTGCAAGTGCCAGACAATGTAAACAACGTTTTTGCCCTATTTTGATCAAAAGTACTTATTTATCCATTGCGAATCCATAGGTCATGAAGCTGATGCACATCGGCTGGATCATCCGCCTCACCATCGACCAGACGGCGCCCCACCTGATCCGTGACCGGAAGCATCCCTCGGCGGCGACCACCTTCGACCGGTGCTTCATCGGTTCCGAGCTGACTGACTGGCTGATGAACAGCACCATGTCCTCCAGTCACGTGAAGGTCCGCTCGCGGAAACAGGCCGAGTCAGTGTACCAGGTTCTCTACGAGAACAAGGTCATCTACGCGGTCTTTCCGCAGTCTTCTACTTCATCGCAAGAGGAGGATTGTTTCCAGGATCGGTACGCCTTCTACCGATTCTGCTTTGACGACGCCGAGGACGGCCAGGCACAGTCGCTGATGGCCTACTTCCGACAGACCGTCCCTCCTGATGAGGGCAGTCTGATTGATGCACTCTTTGAGAATCTCTCTTATTTGCTGCAAATGGCGCCAGAGGCGACGCTGCGGCAGATTCTGAGGAAAAAGTAAGTCATTTGTTGTTGTTGTTATTGTTTACCGCAGCAAAAAGGTAAACTTCAATTCGCTCACCATTATTTTGCATTTGCAGACCTGAAAACCGCACCGAGGACGACATTGACCTGGTGTACGAGGACATCATGAACATCAAGGCCTTCTCCCACCTGTCCAACACCGTCAAGAAGGAACTCTCGGCGGTGATTGCCTTTGAGGCGCACAAAGAGAAGTCTACCACATGTAAGTTTTTTTGCTCAAAAGCTAAACCATTTTCATTCATTTGTATTTCTCTACAACAGTATTTAAACAGGGAGACCGAGGCACTTCAGGCTGGTACATCATCCTCAAGGGCAGCGTCTCAGTGGTCATCGCCTCGAAGGGCATCGTTTGCACACTGCACGAGGGCGACGACTTTGGCAAGCTGGCGCTGGTCAATGAGGCGCCCCGAGCGGCGACCATCATCACCAACGAGCCGGACTGTCAGTTTCTGCGCGTCGACAAGGTCCACTTTGACCGCATTCTGAAGGACAACGAGGCGAACACCGTCCGCCTGAAAGAGCACGGCAAGGAGGTGCTCATCCTCCAGAAAATGTCCCTCAAGCAGCTGAAAGACGAGAACTCCTCGCTCTACTTCAAGTACAAGGTCATGGCGGGCACAGCGGAGAAGGTTCTGGAGCACTTGCTGGAGACGCGCATGAACAGCCACAACTACGAGGAGCAGTTCAACAAGGAGAGCCTTTTTGAGGACTTTCTGCTTACTTTTCCCATCTTCATTAGTTGGAAGCAAATGACTTACCTGCTGGTGCGGCACTACAAGATTGACGAGCTCAACTTTCGCCAGATGGAGAGCTACATCATCGGCAACAAGAAGCGGGTCGTTCGCTTTGTCATTCTCTGGTACAAGATCTCCGGAGACGCTTTCCTTAATAACAAGCTCGTCTGGACCTTTGTCGACGAGCTGACGGAGCTGCTGGAGAAGGACAACGCAAAGTACGGCAATAGCTTTGAGGGAGAGCTCTCTTCGTTGAGGAACATCAAGGAAGCTAAAGCAACGTAAGTTTGGAGGGGTTTTACTTGAGCATACATTGAACAAAAACACAAAAACTTCTAGGTTCGATCGAAACCTGGAGATGCGCGGCATCTTTGTCTGGAAAGCGGACAACTCCAACTCAGTGCGACGCATGTCAAACATCAATGAGAATCTGTTGGCAAACATTGAGGCGAATCAGGAGAAGAGCGCCAAGATGACGGCCATTAAGGACTTTGATGAAAGTAAGCTGTGGTGGAACTGGTTTTGTTGTTTTCTTGAACTAAAATTACCAAAACTTCACCTCCCCCTCTCTTCACAACAGTCATCTGTCGCGTCTACTGCGCCGACCACACCTACACGACGCTGAAGATGACGATGAACACCAAGGTGGACATCATCAAAGACCAGGCGGTGGAAAAGCTGAATCTGGACAACACCAACGACTACATGCTGGTCGAGCTCAAGTCCGACAATGGTAAGATCTGTTCCGGTTTTGACAAAAAACTCCTAATTTAACAAACAACCAACTTTTCAGAGAGAATCGTTTTCAACGAAACGGAAATGAACATTCCCACCACTTTGTCCCTGAACGGTCGCATCTTCATCTCGCACGTCGACCACCTCGATGCGCTGACCATCCTCCCCGAACAGGAGGGCCCCTCCACCGGATCGATCAACACCCTGGAAAGCTTCAACTCGCAGGAGATCGCCTTCTACCTGAGCAGCTACAGCTGGAAGCTCTTCTTCAACATTCACCCCTACGAGTTTATCTACCACGTCTTCGGGCGGCACAACTTCAACGACATCACCTCTAATCTGGACCTTTTTCGGCGGCACTTCAATGAGCTGCAGTACTGGGTAATCACCGAGGTGCTGCTCGAGAAGTCCCTCTCTCGACGGGTCTCCATTCTGAAGAAGTTCATCAAGATTGCCGGCTACTGTAAGGAGTACAAGAACCTGAACGCCTTCTTTGCCATTATAATTGGCCTGAGCAATGTGGCAGTGAGTCGGCTGACGCAGACCTGGGAACGGCTGCACAGTAAGCTGAAACGCATCTTTACTCAGTACGAAAGTCTGATTGACTCGAGTCGAAACTACCGCCGCTATCGGGTGATCCTCTCCAAGTTCACGCCGCCGCTGATTCCCTTTGTTCCGCTGCTCATCAAGGATATGACCATGGTGCACGAGGGCAACAAAACCTTTGTCGACCAGGGGCTGGTCAACTTTGAGAAGATGGTAAGTGCTTAAAGAATGAAAAAGTGGCTTATTCATCTTTTTTTTTCAGCACCTTCTCGGGCAAACGCTGCGCATGATTCAGGAGTGCAAGTCGGGCTCCTTTCAGCTGGAGTCGCCCGTCAATCTGTCGGTGAAGAAGCTCAGCTCGCCCGTCAGTTTGCAGGACTACTTTGAGAGCTACATTCGCGTCATCGACAATCAGAAACGGCTGATGCAGCTCTCCTACAGTCTGGAGCACCGTAAGCTGTGAAGCAGATTCTTTCTTTTTCTCCTTCTTCGTTTCCAAAGAAAAATACTCTGCAAAGTTCGACAAACAATAAACAACACTTGGTGTGTGTGTTTGTGCTGATGAAAAAAGAGGGAAAGTGAAAGAGGGAACCGTTTCTGTACTTCTTTGGTTGCCCATTGTTGATCTTTATTCTTATTCTTTTTCTCTCACTGAGCACTTTTTCTCGGCCTTCGCGCACCGATGCACACATATGGGAAACATAACCGTCCTCTTTCTTTTCTGTTCTGTAAATAAGAAGAATAATAAGTAATTTATGAGGTTACTGTGCTATCTTTGGATATATCGAGTTGTGGAGATGCGGTGAGCGGCAGAATTCGGGCAAAAGTGGCCGTTGCCATTAATTCTACAAGAAACTTTGTGTTGGTCGTCCATTAGTGCACAAATTGCAGAATAGAGAGCTCTTTCTTTCTTTTTTCTCAGTAGCGAATATTGAAGTTTCGGAAATCGCAACTGTCGATGATTTGCCAGTTCTTGAATTCGCACGCCTGAATCTTGGAGTTGGGAGAACCTTGCAGACGAAGCCACAGCGCCCTGCAAGCAAGCAATTAGAGTATTAATGCAAAACTGGTTCAGGTGGGTTACTTACATCTCATCGACCTTTTCTTTCTCCCCCTGAATCTGGCCGTACACCGTTCCCTTGGGTGACACTCGAATCCAGCCCTTGATGTTCAGGCTTTCGCACATGCTCTTGGCATACTTTCAAGAGGGGAAACAGAGGATAACGTCAAACAGACAAAAACAGAATAGAACTGGCTTTAATCGGTAGGCAGCCGAAAATCTGCTTGTCTGAGTAAAAAATGATTCAACTTACTTTGGTGAAGTAGACACCTAGAGAATTTGAAGGAAAGAGAAGCTATTAGAAACTCAGTAGTGGCAGTGGTCAGATGCAGTGCGTTTGTTCATTCTGTTTAGACTTATGATCCTAAACAGCACTAAGAATACCTCGACAGTAGCATCATCAGCAATTGTGTGTCTATTAAAAGAGAAGTCCTGTGATTCTGTCTGGTAGTAGAGCTAGCGTTGGTGACAACACACACACACACACTTGTGTTGGCTTTCCATCAAAAATTCTCAACGGTATTGGCAACAGACAAGCAGCAGAGGTGACGTCGGATGCGCTTCAACGCTCCTTTGTCGACGATCTCAGCCAGGCAGCTTTTGATCGACACAAATCGACAAGCGCCAACAACAATGAAAATGATGATGAAGCTGATTAGAAAAAACAGTTAGCAGAAAAAGCAGGTCAAAAGCATCAGAGTCAAACAGCCAGAAGACAATTTTAAGCAGTTCAAGCACTCTTGTCACAAACCCGAAACGTCGCCGAAAACTTCAAAGTCGACCTGCACCAGCATTGCTCGCAGCGGATTAACGTCACTGATGTACGTCTTAGCCACGTCCGAGTAGTTGGTCCGGATGGTGGAAAACTGGTGCCTTGCCTTGATCATGGTCGACGCTGATGGCGTTTGTGGTCTTGAGGTGAAAGAAGAGGTGGCAGTGGAAGAGGAGGTGCTGGTGCTGGCACTGTAGTTCGATGAGTAGTGAGTTCGATTGGCTGAAGCGGAGTTGCTGCTGTTGCGCTGGTAAGAATAGGTGTCCCGTGCTGCAAGTGAACTGCTCTGCTGTTGCTGCCTCTGCTTCGATGCTCGATGCCGTTCAATGGACAGGTCGCAAGTTAGCTTCTTCACGTACCAGCTCTGCCAGCGTTTGGGTTGATAGAAGACAGAGTCAAGTGCAAGCAGTTGGTGTGCAGTGCTGCGGCTGGCGGTACAGCTGGAAGCGCCGGAGGCAGAAATACTGGAAGGTGCTAGCGGGCTGCTTCGCCGACTTTGTGGTGATGCACCGCCGCCACCACCACTGTTACCGAAGAAGGCACTCTTATTAGGCATAATATGTACAGAAAAAAGTTGCGCGCCTGTTTGCTTGCGTACACGAGCGCAAGAAAGACCGAAGGAGGAGGAAAGGTTTTAATTCAGCGGTGAAAAAGCCTTGAGGCGACTATAGCTCAGCAGCTAGTGCTGAGCGGCGGAGCCAGTGACGCAAACTACCACAGTGGCGGAATGTTGCCGAAAGGATGCACCTCCACGACAGTAGTGGCGACCTCAGCTCAGCGACTGGTCGCTTTTATAAGACCGAGGCGAGTGATAAACAGTGGTGTTGTGCCAGTGAGAAGACAATGCCACTGGTGGCAAATGAATGGGCACGCACCACCGGACGGCTAAATATAAACAATGACAATTCCCCTGGTCTACTTCTTCTGACTCTGTCTTTCTCTCTTCAGCCAGCAGCACTGAAGAGAATATCATTCTTATTCCTCTATCCTATTCTTCTTCCTTTTCATTTTCTTTGTACGGCAGCGAGCATTACCACCAACACCAGTCGCTGTCGCGGAATGCCCCAAACAGACTGAGCTGAACCGAAGAAGTGAACTGCAGACGAACACATGTGCAGGGCAGATGCAGATGGTTTAGCTGCAGTAGTGTACTCTTTCTGTACGACGACTTCAGCCGAAGAGTTCGACAAACGTCTGCACTGCACTGCATCGGTACTCTTTTGGCACGGCAGTGGCTAATCAAATGGGAAATTTAAATAAAATTCGACATTCTTCTTCTCGATGAAAGTGCACCGCCACCGCCGGCAAATGATGCGCCAAACGCTAAAGGAAAAAGGGCAATGGCAATGGCATCACCAGCAGCAGCATAGAGCACCGACAACAGTAGCAGAAACAGCAGCAAGTCATTGACAGCACCAGCAGCACAGAAAGATAGAATGAGATATAGAGACTCAAATGGGCTTTGAGAGGGCAAAATCAAAGAGAGAGAAAGACAGAGAGAAAGCTGAAGGCCGGCAGAGAATGTGCAGACAGGCAGGCAGGCAGGAAGAGAGAAAGAGCAGTAGTGTCAGTAGTGAGAGCATCCGGACTGAAATGCGAGTGAGAGAATGTAAAAGAGTGGGGTCCAGTGGAACGCACAGGCCAGAGCACAGGCAGACGCATCACCAGCAAAAGTGTGCAGTGAGCAAAGATCGCACAGGGCGCCCACGGTAGCATCGGTCCACTGAGCTGCCTACTACTGTGTGCCAGCAGTTCTGTGTTCTCTGTGTTCATCTCCGTTAGCAGTACATCTATTTTCCCATTTGGTCAGTCAGTGGTCAGTGGTGGCGGCGGCAGGCATTCAGTGGCCCATCTCTTAGCACTCACTTACTGCAGCCTGCTGCTGCTGCTGCACTGGATACACAGTGGCCATTCATCATCGGCTGATTATCACTCGCCGCCTACCATTTAGTCACCTACATCATTTTCTCCTTTTTATCATTTGCATCTGCCCCGATTCCTAAAAACCCTTCGCATGTGAGTTCATCAGGCTTTCAAACTCTTTTTTGCACATTGAGCAGCAAGATCCCTCCATCCACCATGGAAGCCTTCCTTCTCTGGGCAGTGTGCCTGACGGTGCTGTGCTGCCTGCTAGCACCGCTGCTGCAAGTACCGCAGGTCGTCGTCGCACTGCCCGCCACTATCCAAGTTGGTAAGAACTGAAACAACCAAACTCTTTTTTTCCTTATAAACTCTGTTTTCACCCCTCCCTCCTAGGTGGCCTTTTCACCGCCGACCAGCGCGAGGAGGAGTTCTTCTTCCGCCTGGCGGTGAACAACATCAACGAGGACACGAGCATCCTGTCTCGCACCAAACTAGTAGCACAGGTGAAAAGCATCGACTACTACGACAGCTTTCACGCCAACAAACGAGGTAAACAAGCTTTCAAAGTTTATCACCTTATCTGATCAATTTCACTTCCTTTCACCTTCAGTGTGCGACCTGCTGGAGAAGGGCGTCGTCGCCCTGTTCGGCCCCCTCAGCGCCAGCCCCAGCTCTGCGCACACCCAGTCCATCTGTGATGCCCTGGAGATACCTCACATTGAAACGCGCTGGGACTTCACCCAGGACCGCGATGACCTCTCTCTGAACCTCTACCCGCAGCCGTCGGTACTTTCCAACGCCTACGTCGACCTGGTGAAAGCCTGGGAGTGGAAAACCTTCGCCATCGTCTACGAGAACAATGAGGGCATCATTCGCCTGCAGAACTTCTTCAAAGAGGCGGAGGCCTTCAATTGGAAGATCCAGCTGCACCAGTTCGACCCGGACCGCCCCTACAGGGACACCTTCTGGGAGGTGAACAAGGCGAAAGTGACAGAGATCATCCTTGACGTGAAGCGGGAGAATCTGCTGACGGTGCTGCGGCATGTAAGTTAATAATGAGCTAAATTACTGCTGTTTCAAATCAAAACAATCAAACGCTCTTTCTCCTCTCTCTCTCAGGCCCAGCAAGTGGGCATTGTCACTGAGGCGCACAGCTACCTGATCACCTCGCTCGACCTGCACACCTTTGACCTGGAGGACTTCAAATTTGGCCGCACCAAGATCACCTCGCTGCGTCTGGTGGACGAAGCGAGCATCGAGCTGAACGCCATCTACTCCAACTGGACGCGACTCGCCCACAAGATCGGCATGAGCGATGTCAAGCGACCCAATGGCATACTGGTAAACAACGTTCTTTTTCTGGTACAACCCCACTTTCATTAACTCATTCCACTCACTCATTACCACAGATTGAGTCTGCGCTCATCTACGACGGCATTCGCCTGCTCAGCACCGCCCTACAGGACCTCGACCAGAGCCAGTCAGTGGACGGCATTCAGCCGATTTCCTGTCACAGTGGCAGTCCCTGGCTCTACGGCAGTTCACTACTCAACTACATGCGACCGGTTAGAGTTCTGTTTGCGGTTTTCATCTTCATCAACATTTACACTCTTTCCTTTGCATCTAGATCGCCTTCCGCGGCATCACCGGCCTGGTGGACTTTGACCAGCTCGGCTACCGGACCAGCTTCTCGCTGGACGTCATGACCATCAACACGGATGGCTTCATGAAGGTAGTGACAAGTGAAGGAAGTAATCCTATTAATCTAAATCACTTTTAGATCGGCGAGTGGCGCCAGACGAACGTCAGAAATGAGAGCCGCCTGACCAAATTCGAGCAGTGGGACACCCACTACTCGTACGTGTCAATGCAGAACGTAACGCTGATCGTCACCACCGCCCTGCAGGAGCCCTACACGATGATGAAGGACAGCGCCGAGGAGCGCAGCGGCAATGACATGTACGAGGGCTACGCCGTTGACCTCATCGAGGAGCTCTCCCACCTGATGGGCTTCAAGTACGTTTTCAAGCTGGTGGCCGACGGCAAGTACGGCGTCCAGGTGAACGGCACCTGGAACGGCATGATCGGCGAGCTGATTCGCAACGAGTCCGACATTGCCATCGTCGACCTGACGATCACCTCGAAGCGCGAGGAGGCGGTCGACTTCACACAGCCCTTCATGAACACCGGCATCAGCATTCTGTTCAAGAAGCCGACCACCAAGGTGACCACGCTCTTCTCCTTTCTCTCGCCCTTCGAGGGGCTGGTGTGGCTGCTGGTGCTGGCCGCCTACTTCAGCGTCAGCACCATTCTCTTCGTCATCGGCCGCCTGACGCCCTACGAGTGGGACGATCCGCACCCCTGTCGGCACGAGGACAACGTCCTGGAGAACAACTTCAGCCTGATCAACAGCTTCTCCTTCACCATTGGCACGCTGATGCAGCAGGGCTCGGCGGTGGCGCCCAAGTACGTGTGAACAGTTTGGCGGCGGCGGCTGCAAAACAAAACTAATGAACTTCTTCTTCTTCTTTTCTGTAGAGCCATGTCAACGCGTACCATTGCCGCCATTTGGGTGAGTGCAGACTGAAGGAGGAAACAAAACATTAGCTAATATCGTCTTTTTCTCTCCAACACGCAGTACTTTTTCACCTTGATCATGATCAGTAAATAACTTTTTACCTTAATGGAAAGCAGTCTTGATAACTTTTTGGTTTACTTTTCCTTCAGGTTCGTACACTGCCAACTTGGCCGCCTTTCTCACTGTCGAGAAGGTGGTCTACCCGATTGAAAATGCGAAAGGCCTCTCCGAGCAGACGAAGATCGAGTACGGGTGTCTGGCCAGCGGCAGCACCCGTTCCTTCTTCAGCGAGTCGAACATCCCCGACTACAAACGCATGTGGAACTTCATGAAGACCCGTGAGCACGTCTTCATGAACAAGACGGTGGACGGCGTGGAGCGGGTTCGCCGCAGCAACGGCAACTACGCCTTCCTCATGGAGTCCGCCTCCATTGAGTACACCATCGAGCGAGACTGCAACCTCACGCAGATTGGCAGCCTCCTCGACAGCAAGGGCTACGGCATCGCCACGCGTAAAGGTACGAGGAAAAACTGATAAAAATGACGCAATATAAATCAGCTATGTGTTTTCCTCACTCCCAGACTCGCCGTTTCGAAATCCGCTCTCCCACGCCATTCTGAAGCTGCACGAGAACGGCGTCCTCCTCTCGCTGAAGGAGCGCTGGTGGAAGCAGAAGAAGGGCGGCGGCCAGTGCGCCGAAGAGTCGAAGAAGTCCTCCTCGGTGAACAATCTGAGCATTGACCACGTCGGCGGCGTCTTCGTCGTCCTCCTCGGCGGCCTGTCGCTCTCCTTTCTGGTGGCCATCTTTGAGTTTGTCTGGAAGTCCAGACACAGTACTGATGTAAGTGGGCTTTTGTTTGTGTGTTTTTGTGGGTCGTAAAAGTGTCAGTAGTATACTAATCTCCAACGTACAATTACAACTCCCCAAAACAGAGCAACATCTTTGAGGACATGATGAAGGACCTCAAGTTTGCGTTCGCCTGTCAGAGCAAGACGAAGAGCGTTACCAAGAGCACCGACGCCATTTACACGGACAAGTACGACTACAGTCCGCCCAACTATGGGCCAGAGTTTGCGCCAGTGTACTGAGGAAGATAAGGAGAAAGATGTGATGTGCCGCCAGACACAGGCTGCCAATGGTGTAGCCATGGTGACTGATCCACCCTCGAAACCAATTGCTCAACTGATTATCTAATCATCATCATTACGAGTCTGTTGATCTTGCACAGTCCACAGGTCTCCTGGAAAAAAAGCCCTGATGCAGTAGAATGAGAAGTGCGAGTGAGTGAGTGAGTGAGTGTCCCGTAAGCTAGTGGAGATCAGAGCATAGCCGAGAGAATGCAGATGACTACCATCACCCTCACTGAAAAAAAATTCCCCTTCATAAAAAGACAAGTGCTTGTACATACACACACACCCGCACCCCCTATGCTTGTGACGTTTGCTGTAAATAAAAGTCTTGAATACCGTTGAACTGATTGTCCAGTGATTCGAACATCATCACCTGAATGGAACTTTGTGTGTCTTTTTCATTTTCACCACCAGCCAGCACAGCAGCAGTCACATCATCTGCGGCAAGACCGTGTCGGTTCAATGCACTTTTCTGCTGTGCTTTGTTTTGATTCCACAGTGCCTGCTTTCATGTATTGATGCGGCAACGGTAAGATCTGGTTGTCTGCGTTTTATCTTTCTCTGTAGAAGAGCCGTCTTCTCATTTATCACCACTCCCTTCTCTATCCAATCTGAAGAGCCTCTTCAGCCCCTCATCGCCACCAGTTCGGACATCTGCTCCACTGCTCTACTGCAGTACTCTCTCTTTTCTCTTCGATATATCCGCCCCTGCTGCTGCTGCTGTCGCAAGCTGTCATTCTACAATTGGCTATCTAATCTGCGCAAATCTGAGTTAGGGAGAGAGGGAGAGAAGACATTGTTGCGACTATTTGTTCAAGCTGTCTGTGTATCACCAGCACTTGGAGATAATAATTACTGACTCGTGTTACCAGCTGCTGCAGTGTCCTGCAAATCCTGGTAACTGCTTGCACTTGCTCCCTCTCTTTCACGACAATGCTCCCTGAAAAGAAGTGCTTGTGTGGTGGTCGACTTTGAGATAGAGAAGAGAGCGAGAGAGAGAGAGTGGGCTACAAGGAAGGTGGTATTACGTGCTCTACCTCAGCAGAGCCGCTGACCGCTTTTGCACCGTTTTGGTACTGACTACGTGATTATCCTTCTTTCCACACTGCCGTCCACGCTTTGAAAGGCGCGATAATCGCCGCTCAGACAACTAACTAACTTACACTAACGGCCGCCAAATAATGGAGTCGACCTCGATTGAAATGAGCAAGTCGCAGGTATGTTGTTGCTGTTGTTGTTTACCTGTTGTCCTGATTGAAACTTGATTTTCCCTATCTTCTGCTACTTTCTCCTCAATGCAGCTGAGCACTGATCAGAGTGAATCACTACTGGGCGGTAAGAATGCCGATCCGAGCAGTCCCGTCAACACCGCCAACATCAGCTGGCAGGGAATTTCGGCGTCGACGAAGCAGGGGAAACGGTGCTTCAAGGTGGTCCCGCCAAAGGCCATCCTCAAGTCGGTCTCCGGGAAGGTTGACTCCGGACAGCTGTTGGCTGTGATGGGGCCCAGGTAATCTTTTTTGGAATTTTAGTGTTCGCAAAACAATTAACACAATTTTTTGTTTCAGTGGTTCCGGAAAGACCACACTGCTGAACGTGCTGACGGGCCGCAACCTGAGTCAGTACGACATTGAGGGAACCGTGCTCGTCAATGGCAGCCCGGCGAGAATCGACACGATGAAGTCGCTGAGTGGATACGTTCAACAGGGCAGCATCTTCGTGCCGCAGCTCACCGTCAAGGAGTACCTAGTCTTCCAGTCGCTGGTGCGCATGGACAGCCACCTCAGCCCGGCGGAGCGCAGCCAGCGAATAGAGGAGGTCATCACCGAGCTGGGCCTGGGCAAGGTGGCCAACACCCGGATTGGCAACCGCTACGACGATCTGGTCGGCTCGGGCATCAGCGGCGGCGAGCTGAGGCGGCTTTCGCTGGCCGCGGAGATTCTCACCAATCCACCTTTGATCATCTGCGACGAGCCGACTTCAGGTAATTAGGCTTTGAACTATTCTGCCTGTTCAACTCTCAAATCTCCTTCGTTTCTTAGGGCTTGACTCCTACTTGGCGGAGAATGTCGTCAACATGATGAAAAACCTGGCACATTCCGGCCGAACAGTGATCTGCACCATTCACCAACCCTCCTCGGAGGTGTTCATACTCTTTGACCGGCTGCTGCTGCTAGCCGAAGGCCAGGTCGCCTTTATGGGCTCACTGGCGGAGGCGCAGGAGCACTTTACCAGCCTGCGAATGGTCGTGCCACAGAACTTCAATCCGGCGGACTTTTACCTGCGGCTGCTCTCCACCATTCCCGGAAACGAGGTGGAGTGCGAGGAGAGAATCAAGCTCATCTGCGGCAGCTACCGTGAAAAGCAGAGGGAAGCGGCACAGGCGCTGGAGGTAAATGGACTGAAGGGAGGTGATGGTGTTCAACCGCCTGAAGAGGCGCTAAAAACTTCTGAGCCTACTACTACTGTCAAGGTGAGGACGGGCAATCCCTACAAGGCCACCTGGTGCGGCCAGTTTAGAGCCCTTCTCTGGCGGTCCTTTATTACCAACTCTCGTGAGCCGATGATTACGAGAATCAAACTATCGCAGACCATTGTAAGTTTGCTCATTTCTTCAATTAAGTAAGAGGGTATTTGCCTGTTATCTCATCCATTTTTATTTTCAGACCGTAGCCCTTCTGCTCGGCATAGTCTACTGGAGTCAGCCGAATGAACAGGGACAGTACGACCAGAAGGCAATCATGAACATTAACGGAGCCATCTTCATCTTAATCATCAACTTGACCTTTATGAACATTTTTTCTGTTGTAAATGTGAGTATGATTTGCGACTTGAAGGCTTACTCAATACTGATTTGTGGTTTCACTTTAACGCAGACGTTTTGTAGCGAACTTTCAATATTCTTACGGGAGCACAATGACGGAATGTACCGGGTGGACACCTATTTCCTGAGTAAACAGGCAGCTGAAGTGAGTGTCGTTGGTGATTGAACGGTCAAGATGAGCTAACTTTTTTACCCTTTTACTACCTGCCTAGTTACCCTTCCAAATTTTGATGCCCACCGTTCTGGTAATGATCCTCTACCAGATGATTGGCTTCAACAGCTCAATGGAGTCGTACCTGCTCTTCCTCTTTGTCTCCAATCTCATCGCCAACTGCGGCATCAGCTTCGGCTACATGATATCCTGCATGTCAAGCAGCACCAAGATGGCCATCGCCCTCTCATCGCCACTCATACTGCCACTGCTGCTTTTTGGCGGCTTCTTCATCAACAACAACTCGATTCCAATTTACTTTGAGGTCTTCAAGTACATCTCCTGGTTCTACTACGGCAACGAGGCGCTGGTCATTGCGCAGTGGAAAAATGTTGACAACATCATCTGCGAGAAACAACTGGCCCAACAAAGCAACTCCACAGCAGTATCTGCTTCTGCTCACTCCACCAGTGAACATCGCTGTCTGCACCATGGCAGCTCGATCATCGAGGAGCTTAGCTTCAACGTCAACAACAGCCTCTTGGACATGTGCTGCCTGGTCACCCTGATCATTGCCATGAGGGCAGTTGCCTTCATAGCCCTCCTGCGCAAGTCCAAAAAGAGGTAACAAACTCGTTTTTAGGCAGACTTTTATCAATTTAATCTAGCTTACACACTTTGACACACCATTTCGAAACACTTTTCTTTGTCCATTGACCTTTTACCAATTTGCTTACAGTTTTATATAACTATTTTTCCTACTAAAAAAAGAGATTGAACACGAAGGAGAAGGGGGAGTTTCCTCCTTAGAATTGAGCACTTTTTGAAGTGCTGGTGTCGTTGAGAACTGCAAACTCCGTGTTCCCTAAACTTTTGCCCTTTTGTCCGTAGATGGGCATTGAAGTGGTGGTGCTGTTGTTGTAGTGGGCGTCCTTCTTCGGGCGCAGCTTGCAGAGGTGCACACACTGGTGGTACTTGGCAGGGTGGAAGGTCTCATTGATGCCCAGACCGCGGTTGTTGCACTGCTCGTAGACGCAGCTGTAGATGGGCTTGTAGACGCGAATGCGACAGCCCTCGATGCAGTAGTTCATGTCCTTGTGGCACTTGTAGAGGACCTTCTTGCAGCTGCTGATGCAGGTCTTGATCTGCCCCGACCAGGAGCGCTTCCGCTGCAGCAGCTGCTGGATCTCCTGGTACGGCGAGCCTGAAGTTGTGATTTTTACATATTTTTTTAGTGTTAAAACTTTGCATTGATTAAAATGGGAACTCACCAAAAACTAGCGCCAGTATGATCGGAAGAAGAAGAAGAAGAAATGCCGATTTGAACTTGTACATTGTGGCAAAGTGATGGAAGCGGAAAAGGCGAAAAGTGCACTGCTGCTGCTGCTTCTGCTGCTGCAACAGATGATGGCGGTGATCTGCTGATCTCAGGCCAGCTCAAAGTCCGACTTTCTAGTGCACCAAAATGCACACAATCTTTTTCTTGCAGGGTAGCAGTTTTTCTCTCCACAACCGTCGATCACCATCGAACCGTGTGACCCGACTTCGACTTTGCATGGCGGTAATTACCTCCAACTTGGTAGGTAATCAGTTTGGCGGTAGTTAACTTGGTGGCTGGTCGGTGTGCGCGCGCCAGACCATTCGTCGCTCTATCTGTCTACAAAGAGAGCGAGAGAGGGAGCAAGCGAGAGAGAGAGAGAGCGAGGCTTCTGTCATGCTTCGATCGGCATCGGTCTGTTTCTCTTCTGTTCTCTGCTGTTGTGCAGTGTTGTGCAGCTGTTCTTGTTGTTGACTGCTCGAATTACATTCCCTCGTCTCGATTTGCATTCACCACCATCGCCATTTCCACTCCTACCATTCCCAAACACTTCCCTCTGAACTGAATGAGCTCATCTTACCCGCTGCAGAGCACCCTTCTCCGGTGATTCACTCCACACAATGTCGCCTGCAGTTCGCCAATTAGCTCTCGTCAACACGGTGATCTTTGCAGTTGGCGTCCTCGCTGGCTATATCATTCGGGACATCTACACTCGACTGAAGCAGCGAAGAGGGACTGTAAACAAAAACAGTCTCGCCGACCAACCTCATCGAGCTCAGAAGCACCGTGATAAGAGAACAGCAAACTCCCGAACAAGGACAGAGCACCAACGAGAAGGAGGCGAAGAGGGGGAGGAGGAGGAGGTGGAGGTGGCAGACGGAAGTGCTGCCGCCGCCGCCGCTTCTGCTGCTGTTCGGTCGGCAATTCCCAAGTGCCAGTCAAGCGAGGATATCTTCTTTGACGCTCCCTGTGATAGGTAAGTAGTGCTGCAATGAAAAGGCTGCACTTCAGCTGATCCGCTTTGCCGATAACTGACCGACTATCTCCTTCTTTTCTTTTTCTTCTTTAGCGACGATAACAACTTTCCAGCAATGGGTGATGTAGCAGGCAGCAGCAATGCCCCCTTATCGTCTACCACCACCACGATCACCACAATCGCCGACAGACAGCTACTCTACGCTCAAGTTGATCAACTACTTGAACTGCTGGAAAACGGTGGCAGCAGCATTGGCAGCAGCAGCAGCCCAGCTGAGCTCGTGCAGACGGCCCTCGAGACGCTGAAGCAGCACCAGGCAACAGTTAAGTGTCTGATTGATCGATCGATCAATGTTGCGCAATCACACACTCTCTAAACATGCTCATCTTACTCCCTTCAGCTTTCCGACGACGCCAATTACTGGTGGCGACGATCTCGGGCGATCTACCTTCTCAGCAAAGCTGATGAGCACCACCAGGAAAACAAAAAGACCACCACCAACAAGAATGCGCTGATGAACGAGGCGGTGGAGCACGCCCAGCGGGCGCTGGAGCTCGACCAGCTGAACGGCGACGCCAACAAGTGGTTTGCCATCACCTCGGGGGCGCTCGGCGAGGGCGCCGGCAGCTTCGACTTTGTGGGCAAGGTGCGCAGCGGCCGCCTCTTCAAGAAGCACCTCGACCTGGCGCTGGCGCTGAAGGCGGACCGGGCAGAGGAGGACGCGACGCTCTTCCACCTGCGCGGCCGCTTCTACGTGGAGTTTCTGGGGCGAAACGGCCTGGAGCAGATGGTCGCCCGACGGGCCATCGCCGACATTCCCGAGGGCGTCAGCCTGGAGCACGCGCTGGAGGACTTTCTGACCGCCCACCGGCTGCGCTCCGCCTGGAAGGAGAACATTCTCCACCTGAGCAAGGCGCTCCTCAAGTTGGGCCGCCACGCCGAGGCGGCCACCTTCATCAGTCAGGGCCTGGAGCTGCCGCTTACCGCCGCTGCCATTAGCACTAGCGAAGAGAGCCTCGCCCACTCTAAACTGAACGAGCTTTTGGGAAAGTGCAAGACAAAGAAGAAGTAAGCTCAAAGATCAATTTGAATTTGACCAAACATACATTGAAACACACCCCCTCACACACACACCAGGTGCATCAGTGATAAAATGTGCCAACCTCACTGTTTTTTTCTGTTGCTGTTCTTGTTGATTAGTTGTTGATTGATTCTACAAGTTCAAATTTTTTTACAATTTGGAGTTTTGAGTGAGAACTTTATCACAGGATTCTATGTTTTTATACAAATTAAAGTATTTTATGAGTGATCGGAGTGGGTGGTGTGGCAAAATTAGGCTCAAGAGAGAAATTAAAACGGCATTAGCACAGGCTGCATTGCAACATTTTTAGACCTGGTAATCAGAGAGTGGACTGGAGTAGGTGGTGACAGTAGCAGTGTCATTCAGTCAAAATAAATTATATTATTTGTTTCAATATATTACATGCATGAGAAAGAGTGAGAGAGAGGAGAAAGAGTGAGAGGGAGAGAGAGTGAAATGAGCATTTCAGATAAAAATCAGTGCTCTGGAGTTGCCCAGTGAGTGTGGTGTGGTGTTGAGATGATTGCTTGGAGGAGGGGAAATGCACTAAATGCAGTGATGCACGATGAGAGAGAGAGAGAGACGGGAGATGAGGGTGATGGTGTAGTAGAGCATCAAGTTGTGGGGTGATGAAGGAGGAGGAGGAGAAGGTTATGAAGGCGACAGAGGAAAGCCTAATGCACTAAAGAGCTTTGACTTTAAACCGGTCCTCGAAGTGGCACTGCCGCTGCCGCTGTTGCCGTTTGCCTGGTCGTTCAGGCTGGCAGAGGATGAAGTTCGCGGCACACCGGTGACTGCGGTGATAGTCGAAGCGGGCAGAGAACGCTAGACGGTGGAAAGGGAAGATGGAAAGACAAGAAGAACAAAGACGAACAATTGTTCGGAGAGGAGGGGTATTATCGGTTAGCACAAACAGACAAACAGAAAGGGGAGACAGAGGACACGCAAGAAAGCAGTGCGACAACTAAAGCTGTTGCTTGTTGACGACTACCACTGCTTTCTTGCTTGCTTGAGAGTGTGTGTGTGTTTGCGTGTTTGCCCTCACACACACAACACTCCCGGACGCACACTGATTGTGAATTTGTACTGAACTGGTGGTACTTACATGAGCGGAGGCTACCTCGCCGGTGCTCTCCAACGACTCCCGAGATCCGCGTCGGCTATTGTCCTTAAAAAACGATCGATGTTTATCTCTCAGAGAGGAGCTAGAGGCTAGAGATTCTGAACTAGCTAAGTAAGAGAACTTGCCTGGTCTGCCCGATGCCTCGTGGTTTTGCTGATGTTTGAAGTAGATGGGGGAGAAAGATAGAGAAAGGGTTAGCTCAAGTTTGCGCAGGTCGGCCATCAAGAGTGGCCATCTCTTAATCCTCTCCAATCGAGTTAGCTCACCTCTTTGTTGATGCGAGCGGCAGTCAGGTCTTCGAGCACCTCCGCGGCGTCCATCTTGCCGATCTTGCGGTACAGTGCCACCAGGTTTTTCAGCGTAGTCGCGACAGTAGGACTGCGTTAAATAAAAGAGGCCATAAAGATAATAGTTCAAATAAAGAGAGGATGCGATTCCACTTACCACTTGTCGACCGCCTTGTACCAGCCGCCGTAGTCGGAGATGGTGGGCGTGCCGTTCTTGCGCTCCTCCCGCTCCTCGGCCAGCTGCCAGATCGGCTTGTTCTCCTCGTTGATGTTGCCAAACTCGCGCTCGTGCACCCGCGTGAGAATCTCCTTGTAGAGCGCCTCCGCCTCCTTGTACTTGGACTGCTTCAGGTAGGCCGAGGCGAGGTTGTTCTTCGTCTTCGCCACATTCGGGTCGTCCGGCCCCAGCACCGACTCGTAGATCTCCAGCGCGCGCAGGTAGTACTTCTCCACCTCGTCGTACTTGCCCTGGTTCTGGCAGAGCAGCGCCAGGTTGTTGAGCTGCTTCGCCACGTCGGGGTGGTTCTTCCCCAGCACCCGTTCGCGAATCTCCAGCGCCCGCTTGCAGAGCGGCTCCGCCTCCTTGTACCGGGAGCGCTTTCCGTAGAGGACGGCCAGGTTGTTCAGTGTGGCGGCCACCGCCGGGTGGTTCTCCCCCAGAGTCTTCTCGCGAATGGCCAGCGCGTCGTTCAGCAGATTGGCCGCCTCCTTGTACTTGTACTGGTCGCGATAGACCAGCGCCAGAATGTTTAGCATGGTCGCCACGTCGGGGTGGTCATGGCCGCTGGTCTTCTCCAGGTCCTCCAGCGCCTGCTTGCACAGCGGCACCGCCACCTCGTAGCGGCCCTGCGAGGCGTACTGAATCACCAGGTTGTGGAGCGTCCGCAGGCGGGCGGGAATCTCGTAGCCGGGATTGGCCGCCGCCGCCATCTGCCCGTGCGGCGTCGGCGTCAGGCTGTCCGGGTGGACGTTGTCGTCGTCGTCATCGGGAAAGCCCAGATCAAGGGGGTCCTTTTCGTTTTCTGCCTTGCTCTTCGAGGTATAGCTCTCTTCGGTTGTCTGTGTGTGTGTGTTGGGAAAAGAAAGCAGTGTTAGTGACAAATATGGTTTTTAGAGTAGTTGCTCAACAGCAGCAGCAGCAGTGGGAAAGGATGTTGTGTCTGCTGCTGCTGCTTCTGCTGAGTTTGTTGTTGTTGTTGACCAAACAAACTTACGCTAACTTCGCCCGTTTCGTACTTTTTCAGCGAATTCATAAACTCGAGGTGCTTCTTCTCCTCCTCCAGCTGGGCCACCGTTTGCTCTGATATTTGCAGCTTTTGCTGGGTATTTGCTAGCTCATCGCGCAGCCAGGCGTTCTCCTGGCACAGTCTTCTAACCTGGGCTCGGAACTTTTGCTTTTCTGCCTCGATGCTCTGCAGGTGTCCCGCTAGGGCCATCATGACCTGCAACAACAACGACAATGGTCAGTTAGTTCTGAAACACTTGAGTTAGAATCTCTACTTACGTGAGCTTCATTGAGGCCCAGTTCAATCGACTCGATGCTCTTCTTGACGATGGACGCTTTCTCCTCCATCAGGCGGGTGTTCACATCCCCCTTTGAGGTCTCCTTGACCATCTTGAGGGACTGCAACAGCCCCGACAGAATGGAGCAGTTTTCATTCTTCAACGCCTCCAAGCCCTGAACGACTGTTTTCGTGTTGGCGATAATCTCCTCCTGTGACATACTAATCATGCTGACCATGATTGAAGGCAGATAACGGGGGAAATATACAGTTCAATTAGTGAATTCCGTGTAGATAGGCACTGGTTAAAGTGTGTAGAGCAGTTGCAGTCAGCTTCTTTGTTATGAATCCATCCTTGTACTTGTAAGCACATCAAAGCGCCGACTATCACAGCAGTGTCCAATAACAGATATAAAACGGCAGGTGAGTGAGTGAGCGATTGAGAGAGACAGCCTGTGAGTGAGTCCACTTGTGATAGTGGACAGTCAGTGTGAGTAAGAAAAGAGTGGAAATGCACGACGCAAGCACAAGACGATAATAATGAAGCAAGGTAGCTAGCTGCGCCCAACAGCTGCAGCTGAAGCAGAGTAAGAGTAGTACAGAGAGAGAGAAAGAGATTCAAACTGCTGAAACAACACAACACACACGATAGGCTGTGCGAACAACACACACTGCAAAGAAGGCGCCGTGACTCACCTGTATGCCCAATTAGCGAGGCACCGTAAAGGCAAGTACAGCAGACGTAGAGGAGGAGGAGAAGGAGAAGTAGTGGAAGTAGTGGAAGTAGTGGAAGTAGTAGACGAAGAAGAAGAAGAAGAAGAGAGTGGAGGCAAAGTGGATCAGAGTGAGTCGCTGGCTGCAGTTGCTGATCACTGGCTGGAACGACGACTGCGACAAAGTGGTGGTGGTGGTCGAGGCCACCAGCTGTTGGCGTCACTGCTGCTGCTGCCTGAATGGTCAACCAGAGGACTACAAAGTTGTGATCAGTTTGAGACGGTCTGAGACGATCCGAAGGTTGTGACAGCGGGTGGGTGTGTGATTCCGGCAATGTTGCCCGCCAGCCAGTCAGTCAGTCAGTGAGGCTGATTCGTGGACACAATTGACGGAATCTCCTATCCTCTCTCCGCTCATCTCTCAATGAGTTTTCCAGCTGCTGCTGCAGCTGCAGTGCAGCGGCTCTATTGCCACTCTGGCATCGATATAGCCCGCCGCCGTAATCGCGTTACGCAATGGGCGAGGTGCTGGCGCAGATGACAATGATGTCTCTTCATCTTCTTCATTCTTTGACAATGACACGCCGACATTCGCCTATCAAAGAGATGATGATGTGAGCAAGTCAACACAGACAGCAAACACAGATGCACTCATTTTCACTTGTATATTTGTAATCAATTAAAATTGTTCAGCGTAAGAAGACGGAAGAAAATGAGAAAGCGAGAGAGTGAGAGATTAACACAACACAGAAGATAAGAACGGAAAAGAGAGAGAGAGAGAGAGACTGCGTGCGCAGTCGTACTGTGTTTTGTACTGGAGACAGGAAAAAGTGGAATCAATTTAAATGGCATCAATGTCGATGTCATCCTCCTTCTTGATGGCGTCCACGACGGCCTTCTTCGGCGACACCTTCGGCTCTTCCTTCACCTCCATGATCTTGTCGGGGCGACTGCGTTCGTCGTAGACCACCTCCACGTCGTCGTCCTCGTCCTCCTCGTCGCCCTCGCTGTCGTCCGAGTCCTCCTCTTCCGCCTCCTTCAGCCACTTCACAAAGGGCAGGGCGCGCTCGTGGATCTGACTTGCCAGCTGCTTCACGGCGGACTTTTTCTAAATAGGAGGAAGAAGGTAAGAAAATGAAGTAACAGCGAGGGGGGGGGCAAGGTTCTATTTATTACCTTTGAGGACCAGTCAATGATGACCTTCTCGTCGAGAATGTCCAGGTCGTAGAAAATCTTGAGGATGGGCGCAACGCGAGGCAGCAGCTCATTGGGGAACAGCTTGATGGTCAGCTCGAGGCCGCGAATCAGGTACTTCTGGGCCTTGGTGTTCTCCGCAGTAAACTGGATAGGAGAAAAAAGAGGATTAGAAAACAAACATTCACACACATTCAAGTGCTTTACTACATACGCGCAGAAACAGAGTTCGATTGGCCTTGATGACATTTTGCAGCTTGAGCGGATCCTTAAAGAGCAGCTCGCAGAGAACAAGCACTGCCTTGTCTTTCACATCCAGTCGCTCAGCCTCGGAGACAATCTCCTTCTGCACTGCAACGTCAATCGTCTCCGCAGTCAGTCGTTTCTGTAAGAGAGTTAGAGAGCAAGATTAGATTAGTCAGCAGCAGCTACCACAAACACACTGAACGCTGGGCGAACGTGATGGACTGCGCGCACTTACACTACTGTAGTCGTAGAACATCTGCATGCGATCGTCAACCGACTTCTCCAGATCGGCGTTCAACGTCAGCTTCTTGGCACCACCGGTGAGCTCCTCAATCTCCTGCGGATTCTCGCACCAGTCACCGTCATCGTCGTCGTCGCCGTTCTCGCCCAGGCCGGTGTCGTTGAATTCGTCCGAGTCGTGCGGGCTGGAGCGGCCGTTAGCGTCCTTCTTGTCCTTCTTCTTCAGCTTCTTGCTCACCGAAGCGCCCGGGCCGGTGTTCATGTCCGGCGGACACTTGAGAATGTAGGTGGAGAGCTTGTCCGTGAGACTGATGTTGCCGGTGTAGCCGCAGGCCTTGCACGTCGCGCTGATGGTGCCCTTCTTCTGGTGCACAAAGATGGTCGTCTCCGGGTTGTCGCAGGAGGCGCACAGCACGTACTTCTTGATGAAGCCGTCCAGCAGGTCCTGCAGCTTCGCCGAGTCGTGAGATCCGTTGACTATGTAGCGCTCGTTCTTCACGTCGCAGTTCACCTGGGCGCCGAGGACGCAGCCAAAGTACTTGGTTGGATCTGTTGCGGTAAAGAGGTAGTGTTAGTGAGCGTTAGTTGAGGAAGAAAGCAAGATGAATGCTGGCAAACACAGGCAAGAGGCACTTACACATTGGAGGACGGTTCAGAGCCTTGGCAATCTCGACCATGTTGACGATGACCGTCTTGATGCCGTTGCCCTTGCCCTCGACCTTGGCCATGAGCTTGGGCATCTTGTAGCGGTAGAACTGGTCGGTGAGATTGCGATTCACGTTGACGCTCCCCATGTTTGCGGTGGCTGGTGGTGGTGGTGCTCAGTAAAAATCAGGTCCAAAGTGCAAGTTTTAGTCTACTCCGAGAACAGTATTGGCGGTACCTGGTGAAAAGAGGAGAGACAGTTTGAGAAACGATAAAGGTCATGAATTTTGCGGAAGTACTGTTGCACTGGGACGTCTCGTGAGGAGGAGGTGGGAGCAGGCTTCACTCACCAGGATATAATAGGCGCAGAGTATCGTTTATGCATAAACAATAACCGTGTCAAGTCTCGTAACGTTCCAATAGAGAGGTGCTTCGCACAGACAAGCGTTTGCGGACCTAGGAAAGTGATACAACATAAGTACGACGAAGGATCAAGTGAAGTGCAAAAGAGTGGATAGAAAAGAGCAAGTGTAGAGTGGTTTAGAAATACTGCACAGGCAGCGGCAGAAAGAGAACAAACGCTAAAGTTGATTAGCATTCGAGTTCCAAAAGGCGGACAACAACAACGCATCCAGCCAGCAAGCCAAGTTCCAAAAGCTGTCTGCCAGCAGCTCTCTCTCGGTGACGTACCCAAGCTTGTTTCCAATAAAGACGTCATATAATAGTCTTTTTACTCGACGAACGATTTGGCGATTTGACTAAAAGTCGTGCGCTGCCTGAGCGGTGGTGGGAAGAAAATCAACGTGGCAAAAGGTGATGAAAATGGGGGGAAAATGGGAGTCAAGTGCACGGGTGCTGCAATTGGAAGGCAGGCGGCTGGGATGTGATGGTGGTGGTGGCGGTGGCGAGGATTTGATCAGGGCGTCGGTGGTGGCGACCAAAAGTGTCTGTGAGTTTGTCCTAACGGCGGACCTGAAAGTGTGCGAGTGGTGAACCGAGTACGAGAGAGAGAGAGAGAGAGGCTCGATCGAGAGTCGAGAAATGCTATGGGAAGCAGCGGTGGTGGTGGTGGTGGTGGCCTGGCCAGGACAGCGTCGCTGCTGCAGCTCTGCTGTGGCGTAGTGATGCAACGTGAGAGTCGGAGAGCGCATGTGTACGGCGCTTCGAGAGAGATCGCGCTCGCAGTGTCGTCTCCAGAGCGAAAGACCGGTTCACACAATGGGCCTTCTCCAGCTGACGACGGAGAGAGAGAGAGAGAGAGTCCGTGTTTTGGAAGTTTAGAGGGAGCACGCGCTCGCCTTGGCCCCGATCTAACTCTAAACTGACCACAGTTTGGGCCGCAGGCTCAATGTATCCACCACACAGACTACAAGGAAGATGGGGAAAGAGAGAGAGAGAGAGGCTTAAATAAAGAAATGACGATGGACTTTTATTTTTCGTAATCGTAGGCCTTAGAAACATAATATCAAATGCGGAATATCATCAGAGCCCCTTGTGCTGCTTTTTGGTAGTTGAACCAGTGGCACCCATGTTTTCCCTCTTGGAGGTTTCCGGATTGTAGAGGCTCCGGCGAATCCAGTGACTCTGCATGTAATCGATGAGGATGCTGCGAAACTCGGACTTGACTATACAACAAGACGCTTTAGCTTTGAGGAAAGATTAAACACCTGAAATTCAACTTTACTTGGAATGGACGTGGAGTTCTCCTCAACGTGAATGTACTTGGACTTTTTCTCATTGCCTCTGGAGAACTTGGCAGACGATATTTTAGAGAAGTTGGCCTTGTTGTGCACTGGCCCCTTCAGGTCGTTTGGGTCCTAGAACAGGTGAAAATCCTAGTTTGAGTACTTTAGTCGAACCTCCTGAACTCCTTACCATAGTTTGTGGAAAAGGCAGTCGGCGGTGGAATTTTCGGGGCTCTTAAAGCACGGGCTCAGTGTGTCCTATTTCGACACAACTGGCTTAG